>OEIU01000101.1_pt1 | contig 85222 bp, 80 predicted proteins | sample 1539221 | NCBI WGS metagenome assembly OEIU01 (sample SAMN03792071, study PRJEB22550) | activated sludge metagenome | feature: wastewater treatment plant; material: activated sludge; isolation source: Wastewater treatment plant of a petroleum refinery complex | place: Argentina: Zarate | collected...
ACCAGCGGCGCCAAAAAGCGGACTTGAAGGGTCCCCCCCAGGGTGAAGGCGACATAGGCCACCAGCACCATCAGCCCCCCCTGTGCGAATTCCACCACGCCGGTGGCGCGGTAGATCATGGCGAAGCCCATGCCGATGAAGCCGTAGACCAGGCCCGCCGCGATGCCCGACACGAGCAACTGGATGAAGTAGTCCATCAGGCGGTGCCTTCACCGTAGATCAGTTCGATCTCGCGTGCGAACTTCTTGCCGATGATGCTGCGGCGCACCTTCTGCGTGGCCGTCAGCTCGCCGTCGTCGTGGTCGAGTTCCTTCTCGAGGATCAGGAACTTGCGGACGTTCTCGACGCGCGCGAACAGCTTGTTCACGCGCCGCACTTCCGCGCCGACCAACTCGCGCACCTCGGGCAGCTGCGACAGGCTGCGGTAGGTGGTGTAGGCCAGGCGGCGTTCCTGGGCCCACTTGCCGACGGTTTCGTAGTCGATCTGCACCAGCGCCGACAGGAAGTGGCGGCCGTCGCCGAGCACGATGGCTTCGCGCACGTAGATGCTGTCCTTGAGCGCGTTCTCGATTTCCGAGGGCGAAATGTTCTTGCCGCCGCTGGTGATGATGATGGCCTTCTTGCGGTCGACGATCATCAGCTCGCCGTTGGGCGCCAGCGCCACCACGTCGCCAGTGTGCAGCCAGCCGTCCTGCACCGTCAGCGCGGTGGCGTTGTTGTCGTGCAGGTAGCCCTTGAACACCGCCGGGTGCTTGACGATCAGTTCGCCGTCTTCGGCGATCTTCCAGTTCAGGCCCTCGATCGGCGTGCCGGTGGCGCCCAGTCGCTCGGCCTTCTCATGCTGGTGAAAGATGACGCCGCCCGACTCGGTCATGCCGTAGACCTGGTACACGGGCAGGCCCAGGATGCGGAAGAACTTCAGCACCTCGGGCGAGACACTGGCGCCGCCGCAGAATCCGCAGCGCATGCGGTCCAGGCCGACGAACTTCTGCAGGTTGCGGAACATCAGCAGCCACAGCAGGGCAAACTGCAGCCGGTCGCCCCAGCTGCGCTGGCCGCCGCGCTGCTCGACACGCTCGAACAGGGCCTTGCCCGCGGCAAAGCAGCGCTCGAAGGCCCAGCGCTGCAGCCGGGTGGCGTCCTGCATGCGCATCACGATCCCCTGCTGCAGCTTCTCCCAGATGCGCGGCACGCCCAGGAACACGGTCGGTGCGATCTCGCGCAGGTTGACCGCGACGGTGTCGATCGACTCGGCGTAGTTCACCACGCCGCCGGTCATCATGTGCATGACGGTGGAGAAGGCACGTTCGGCCACGTGGCACAAGGGCAGGTAGCACAGCACCTGCATGTTGTGCTGGTCGAGCCCGAAATGGCTGCGCAGCTTGTCGGTGGTCACGATCAGGTTGCGGTGCGACAGCATCGCGCCCTTGGGCGGCCCGGTGGTGCCCGAGGTGTAGACGAGCATGCAGGTGTCGTCGGGCTGCGTGGCGGCAATGCCGTCGTCGAAGGCGCGCGCCTGTTCCGCGTTGGCCGCGGCGTACTGGTCGCCGAGTTCGAGCACGTCCTCGAAGGACATCAGCATCTCGCGCGGGTACAGCCGCATGCCCTTCATGTCGACGGCGATGATCTTGGCGACGTCGGGCAGGCCGACCTCGTGCTTGGCGATGGCGTCGAGCACCTTGTCGACCTGCTCCTGGTCGCCGCAGACGACGAAGCGGCTGTTCGAGTGGTGGACGATGTACTGCAGCTCGGGCCACGGGTTGGTCGGGTAGATGCCGACCACCACACCGCCGATGGCCTGCGTGCCCAGGTCGGCGAACATCCACTCGGGCGTGTCCTCGCTGGCGATGGCCAGGCGTTCGCCGCGCCGGAAACCCAGCGCCAGCATTCCCAGCGCGAAGCGGCGCGCGGTGTCGTGGTAATGGCGCCAGCTCATCCGGTTCCAGATGCCCAGGTCCTTCTCGCGGAAGGCCAGCGCGTCGGGCGTGGTGCGGGCCCAGTGCTGCAGCAGCTTGGGCAGCGTATGGTTGCCGCTGTGCAGGGCTTCGTGCAGGGCTTTGTGCTGGAGCTTGCTCATGCTGCCGCCTGCGCGCCGCCCAGGTAGGCGGCGATCACCGCCGGGTTGGCGGAGATCTCGGCCGGTGTGCCTTCGCCGATCTTGCGGCCGAAGTTGAGCACGCAGATGCGGTCGGAGATATCCATGACGATGCCCATGTCGTGCTCGACCATCAGCACGGTGATGCCGAGTTCGTCGCGGATGTCGAGCACGAAGCGCGCGATGTCCTCGGTTTCTTCGGTGTTCATGCCCGAGACCATCTCGTCGAGCAGCAGCAGCTTGGGCTCGGTCGCCAGCGCGCGGCCGAGTTCGACGCGCTTTTGCATGCCGTAGGACAGGGCGCCCACGGGCATGTCGCGGATGTCCTCGATTTCGAGGAAGTCGATGATCTCCTCGACCTTGCGCCGATGTTCGAGCTCCTCGCGCCTGGCGCGGCCGAAGAACCAGGCCGCGTCGAAGACATTGCTGCGCATGTGGCAGTGGCGGCCGACCAGCAGGTTCTGCACCACGGTCGCGTGCTTGAACACGGCCAGGTTCTGGAAGGTGCGGCCGATGCCGATGGCCGACATGCGGTGCGAAGCCGTGCCGGTGATGTCGCGGCCCTGGAAGTGCACCGTGCCGCCGCTCGGGCGCACGACGCTGCTGATCATGTTGAAGGTGGTGGTCTTGCCAGCGCCGTTCGGACCGATGAGCGAATAGATCTCGCCACGCCGCACGTGGAAGCTGACGCCGGCCACGGCTTCGACGCCACCGAAGCGCTTGGACAGGCCTTCGACCTGCAGGAGGATGTCGTTCACGTCAGTGGCTCCGCTGCTCGTGGGTCATGACAACCAGCGCTTGCGGCGCTTGTAGTGCTTCACGTCGCGCATGTTCTTGCGCGAACCGCCCTCGCCGAAGCCGAGGTAGAACTCGCGCACGTCCTCGTTGCGCAGCATCTTGTCGGCCGGGCCGTCAAGGACGACGCGGCCGTTTTCCATGATGTAGCCGGTGTCGGCGATGGACAGCGCCATCTGCGCGTTCTGCTCGACCAGCAGAATGCTCACCCCGTCCTGCCGGCACAGCCGGGTGACGATGGCGAAGATCTCCTCGCAGATCTGTGGCGCCAGGCCGAGCGTGGGTTCGTCGAGCATCAGCAGCTTGGGCGCCGACATCAGCGCGCGGCCGATGGCCACCATCTGCTGCTCGCCGCCGGACAGGTAGCCTGAAACCGTGGCGCGCTTGGGCGTCAGGCGCGGGAACGTGGCATAGACGCGCTCCAGGCCGCGCTTGGACTCGGCCACCGAACGCGTGTAGCCGCCCATCAGCAGGTTTTCCTCGACCGTGAGCTGGTCGAACAGGCGCCGGCCCTCGGGCACCATGACGACGCCGGCGCGCACGATGCGGTCGGGCGTCATGCCGGTCAGCGGCTGGCCCTCGAACGTGATCTGGCCGCCCTTGACCTCGCCGTCTTCGGGGTAGAGCACGCCGCTGATGGCCTTCAGCGTCGTCGACTTGCCGGCGCCGTTGGCGCCCAGCAGGGCGACGATCTGTTGCTTGCCCAACGCGAGCGACGCCTCGCGGACGGCTTCGATCGTATTGTCATAGACGATCTGGACATTCGTCAGGGTCAGCATCAGGATGAGGCGGTTCGGCGGGTGCGGTGGGCGCGCCGCCCGGGGGGTGGCTTTGGCGGCGCAGCCAAGCTGCTCCACGACTGCTAATCTAACGGTAGTTAGTCTCGCCCGCCTGCGGGGAAACCCGCCATCCGGCGTACTACCGGACGGCGGGGTTGGCCCCGCCGTCCGATCGCCTCTGGCGTCAGGCCTTGCGTCAGGCCTTGCCGGCGCCGAACTTGCGGAAGTCCGGCTTGCGCTTTTCCAGGAATGCGCGCACACCTTCCTTGGACTCGTCGGTGTTGTAGTACAGGCTGAGCGCCTGCATGCCCAGGCTGCCGATGCCGCGGATGTTTTCGGTCGCGGCGTTGAAGGAACGCTTGGCGATGGCGATGGCGGTCGGGCTCTTCTCGACGATCTCGCGGCCCCACTTGGCAACCTCGGCGTCGAGCTGGTCGTGCGGCACGACCACGTTGCACAGCCCCATCGCCAGCGCTTCCTGCGCGCTGTAGCGCCGGCACATGTACCAGATCTCGCGCGCCTTCTTCTCGCCGACGACCTGCGCCAGATAGGCCGTGCCCCAGCCGGGGTCGACCGAGCCGACCTTGGGCCCGACCTGGCCGAACACCGCCTTGTCGGAAGCGATCGTCATGTCGCACAACACCGCGATCACGTTGCCGCCGCCGATGGCGTAGCCCTGCACGCGCGCGATCACCGGCTTGGGCACGTCGCGGATCGCGCTGTGCAGTTCCTCGATCGGCAGACCCGCGGTGCCGCGGCCGTCGTACTGGCCGGAGTGGGCCGACTGGTCGCCGCCGGTGCAGAACGCGCGATCACCGGTGCCGCCGATCACGATGGCTGCGATGTTCTTGTCCCAGCCCGCCTTCATCATGGCGTGCAGCATCTCCTCGACCGTCTGGCCGCGGAACGCGTTCATCACGTCGGGCCGGTTGATCGAGATGTAGGCGATCTGGTCGCGCTCCTCGTAGACGATGTCCTGGTAGCTCATGGGCCTGCCCCTCAGCCGATCATGCTGTAGCCACCGGAGACCGACAGCACCTGCCCGGTCACGTGGCCGGCCTTGCTCGACGCCAGGAAGGCCACGGCGTTGGCGATGTCCTGCGGCCGGCCGACCTTGCGAAGCGGCAGGCTCTTGGTGACCTTCTCCATCTGCTCAGGCGTGAACATGGCTCCGGCGTTGGTCCACATGCTGTTGCCGCCCACCTCGTCGGTGGTTTCGGGGATGGTCACGCCGGGGCAGACCACGTTGCAGCGGATGCCGTAGCGGCCGTTCTCCTTGGCGATCGTCTTCATGAAGCTGTTGACCGCCGCCTTCACGCCGCCATAGACGGCTTCGCGCGGCTCGCCCTGGCGGCTGGCGTCGGAGCTGATCGAGACGATGGCGCCGCCGTTCTGCTTGATCATCAGGTCGAGCGCGGTCTTGGTGCAGTTGAGCACGCCGACGTAGTTGATGTCGATCACCTTGCGCCAGAAGTCGGGCGTCGTCTGGGTGAAGAACATCAGGTTGTCCCAGCCGACGTTGTTGACCAGCACGTCGACCCGCCCGTGTTTGTCGGTCGCCGCCTTGAACATGGCCTGCACCTGCTCGAGGCTGGTGACGTCGGTCTTGATCACCTGCACCGATGCAGCGCCCAGCTTGGTGGCGAACTCGGCCGTCTTGTCGGCCTGCGCGGTGTCGACATCGCCAATCGTGATGTGGGCGCCTTCGCCGGCGAACGCCAGCACGATGGCACGGCCGATGTTGGAGCCGCCGCCGGTGACGATGACGGACTTGTTTTTCAGTTCGAGATCCATGATGTTCCTTTGCCTGTGAGAGCGCCTCCGGGCGCCGGTTTTTCAGTATAACAACCGAACAGGTGTTAGTTTGACTTGGGGCGCCGCCTACTCGATCTTGATCCCGGCGGCCTTGATGACCTTGCCGTAGCGTTCGATGTCGTTCTTGATCATCGCGCCGAACTGGGCGGGTCCCATGCTCTGAGGGTCGATCGCCTGCGCCGTCAAGTTCTCCTTCACATCGGGCAGCGCCAGGATTCTGGTGATCTCGGTCGCCAGCTTGTCGACAATGTCCTTCGGTGTTCCGGCCGGCGCGAGTACCCCGAACCACAACTGGAAGTCGTAGTCGGGCAGACCGGCTTCGGCGAACGTGGGCACATCCGGCATGCTGGCCAGGCGCGCCTTGCCGGTCACCGCGATCGCCTTGAGCTTGCCGGCGCGGATGTGCGGCAACGAGGTGATGGGCGTATCGAAATTGAGCTGAATCTGGCCGCCGATCAGATCGGTCAACGCCGGTGCCGTGCCCTTGTAAGGCACATGCTGCATCTTCACGCCGGCCACAGTCTTGAACATCTCGCCCGCCAGGTGGGTCGAGCTGCCGGTGCCGACGGCAGCGAAGTTCAGCTCGTTCGGCTTGGCCTTGGCCAGGGCGATGAACTCCTTGAGACTGTTCGCCGGCACCGACGGGTGCAGGACCAGCACCAGTTGGGTGGTGACGAGAGTCGTCACCGGCATGAAATCCTTGATCGGGTCGAACGGCAGCGTGGGCAGCAGGTGCTGCAAGGTGGCCAGGGTGGATGTGTGCAGCGCGATCGTGTAGCCGTCGGGCGCTGATTTCGCCAGCGCGTCGGTGCCGATCACGGTGTTGGCCCCGCCCCGGTTGTCGACCAGCACCTGCTGGCCCCAGCTCTCGGTCATCTTGTCCGCCACCAGCCGTGCCACCTGGCTCGTGCTGCCGCCAGGGGCATAGGGCACGATGAAACGAATCGGCTTGGCCGGGTAGGTCTGTGCGGTCTGCGCGTGAACATCGGCCAAGCAGGCCAGTGTGAGCAGCGCGACCGCCGAGAATTTGAGTCTGAACATGATTCCTCCGTTGCCGCTATGCCTGGGCAGGCCGCGCGGCCGTAGTGCCGGCCGACGCGAGATTGCGTTAGGCCCACCGTCGACTGACAGGTCGCTTGGTGGATGGTCTACCTAGCGTACGTTTGGCAAACTAACATCGCGTTCCCGCAAATGCATCGGGAGAAGCCATGAACCGCGACGAACAGGTGGCGCTGATGCGCCAGGCATTCGCCCACATAGACGCCGGCACCACGGATCTGGCCGACGCGGTCAGCTTCAACCCGGTGAGTGCCTATACCTGCCCGCAGCGCCTGGCGCGCGAGTCGGCGCTGCTGTTCCGCAAGTACCCGCTGTTGATGGGCCTGTCCAACCAGATCCCGCAGCCGGGCGACCACTTCACCGACGACCTCAGCGGCATCCCGATCCTGGTGGTTCGTGGCCAGGACGGCCGGGCGCGGGCCTTCCACAATGTCTGCCGGCACCGTGGTGCACGCCTGGCCGAAGGCTGCGGTCGGCAGAAGAACTTCGTCTGCCCCTACCACGGCTGGACCTACGGCCTCGAAGGCGAGTTGCGTGGCATTCCCGACCAGCGCAACTTTCCCGGTGTGGACAAGGCCGCCTACGGCCTGGCGCCGCTGCCGCTGGCCGAACGCCACGGCATGCTGTGGGTGCAGCCCAGCGTCGGCCCGGAGGGCCTGGAGATCGATGCCCAGGGCCTCCTGGGGGAACTCGACGCCGAGTTCGCGTCCTTCGGCCTGGCCGGCTACCACCACTACGAGACGCGCCAGATCCAGCGCCAGATGAACTGGAAGCTGGTCATCGACACCTTCCTCGAGAGCTACCACTTCAGCGTGCTGCACCGCGACTCCGTGGCGCCGCTCTTCCACCCCAACCTGTGTCTGTTCAAGCCATTCGGCCTGCACCTGCGCGAAGTTCTGCCGCGGCGCAGCCTGGAGAGCCAGCGCAGCCTGCACGAAAGCGAGTGGGACCTGATCCCCCACCACACCCTCGTCTACGTGCTGTTCCCGAACACCGTCTTTGTCGTGCAGGTCGACCATGTCGAGACCTGGCGTGTCTACCCGACGGCGGGCAAGGTCGACGAGTGCACCATGTACCTCGACTTCCATGTGCCCCATCCGGTCGACTCCGACAGCGCGCGGCGCCACTGGCAGCGCAACATGGACCTCACCATCCGTACCGTCTGCGACGAGGACTTCCCGGCCAGCGAAGGCATGCAGCGCGGTTTTGCGTCCGGGGCGCAGACCCATGCCACCTACGGGCGCAACGAGCCCGCGCTGGCCTACTTTCAGCGTACCGTGGCGCAGGCCGTCGGTGACACCACCCCAACAGGAGAGACAGCATGAGAATGAAGGAACGAGTCGTCATCGTCACCGGCGCCGCGCGCGGCCTGGGCAGAGGCTTCGCCGAGCGGCTCGCCGCCGAGGGCGCGGCGGTGGTCTGTGGCGACCTGCGGCCGTGCGACGAGACCGTTGCCGCGATCCGCGGCGCAGGCGGTCGCGCTGTGGCCCTGCGTCTGGACGTGACCGACATGGCGTCCTGCCTGGCCTCGGTCGAGCTGGCCGTGGCCGAGTTCGGCCGGCTCGACGGGCTGGTGAACAACGCTGCGCTGTACGCCGACATCAAGGGTGCCCGCTTCGACCAGATCGAGGAGAAGCAGTGGGACGCGGTGATGAACGTCAACGTGAAGGGCATCTGGCAGATGTGCAAGGCAGCCGTGCCGCAGATCCGCAAGGCCGGCGGCGGCAGCATCGTCAACATCTCGTCGCTGGCCGCCGTGCACGGCATGGCGTATGCCATCGACTACGGCGTGTCCAAGGCGGCGGTCATCGGCATCACGCGCTGCCTGGCGCGCGAACTGGGGCGCGACTGGATCCGCGTCAATTCAGTGGCGCCGTCGCTGGTGCTGACCGAGGGAACGACGAGCTACTTCGGCGCCAAGCACGAGCAGGTCACCAAGGCCATTGCCGGAAGCCAGGCGCTGCAACGCAACCTCGAGGCCGGTGACCTGGTCGGCACCATTGCCTTCCTGCTGTCGGCCGACAGCCACTTCATGACCGGACAGACCTTGATGGTCGACGGCGGCACCGAGTTCCTGTAGGCCAAGGCCGCCCAGGCGCCAGCGCCTCGGCGGGCTGCGTCAGGCGCGCTCGAAGATCGCGGCGATGCCCTGCCCGCCGCCGATGCACATCGTCACCAGCGCGTAGCGCCCCTGGATGCGCTGCAACTCGTACAGCGCCTTGGTGGTGATGATCGCGCCCGTGGCGCCCACCGGATGGCCGAGCGAGATGCCCGAGCCGTTCGGGTTGACCTTGGCGGGGTCGAGTTCGAGGGCGCGCGTCACGGCGCAGGCCTGCGCGGCAAAGGCTTCGTTGGACTCGACCACGTCGAGGTCGTTGACGCCGAGGCCGGCGCGTTTGAGGGCCAGGCGCGAGGCCGGTACCGGGCCCAGGCCCATCAGCTTGGGGTCCACGCCGGCGTGGGCGTAGGCCACCAGCCGAGCCAGCGGCTTGAGCCCGCGCGCCTGGACGGCGGCGCCGGTGGCCAGAACCACGGCCGATGCGGCGTCGTTCAGACCCGAGGCGTTGCCGGCCGTCACCGAACCGTCCTTCTTGAAAGCCGGCTTCATGGCCGCCAACTGCTCCAGGGTCACATTGCCGCGCACATGCTCGTCAGTGTCGAAGACCACAGTGCCCTTGCGCGTGGCCATGGTGACGGCGACGATCTGGCTCTTGAACCTGCCTTCGGCGATGGCGCGGGCCGCGCGCTGCTGACTGGCCACAGCCAGCGCGTCCTGCATTTCGCGCGTGATGCCTGCGCTGGCAGCAACGTTTTCGGCCGTGATGCCCATGTGGATGGCATGGAAGGGGTCGTGCAGCACGCCGAGCATGTAGTCGGTCATGGGCGCATCGCCCATGCGTGCCCCCCAGCGCGCGGCAGGCAGCAGGTAGGGCCCGCGGCTCATCGACTCGGCGCCACCTCCGATGGCGATCTCGGCGTCGCCAAGCAGCAGCGTTTGCGCCGCAGAAATGATGGCTTGCAGGCCCGAGCCGCACAGCCGGTTGACGTTGAATGCCGGCGTCTCGTTCGGAATGCCGGCCTCGATGGCGGCCACGCGCGCCAGGTAGGCGTCGCGCGGTTCGGTGGGGATGACGTTGCCCAGCACCACGTGGCCGATGCTGGCGGCGTCGGTGCCGGCGCGGGCGATGGCCTCGCGTACCGCCGTGCTGGCCAGTTGCGACAGCGGCAGGTCCTTCAGCGCACCGCCAAAGCTGCCAATGGCGGTGCGCGTTGCGCTGACGACAAAGATTTCGGGCCTGTTCATCGAGTTCTCCAGTCGGTAGTGTGGGCTTGGCAGCAGACGCGGGCGGCTTCAGGCTTGGCGCGTCGGGGCGGCATCGGCGCCTCGGGCGCTGCCGTGCCCCACGCCCACGGCTTGCTCGGCCTCGGCAAACAGTCTGCGCAGGGCCTCGTCCGCCGCCTGCGATGCAACCTTACCGCAATACGCCCAGTCGGACGCCGGGACGACCGCACGCACACGCACCGCGGCCAGCAACCGCAACAAAGCCAGGCGACGGTGCCCCATCGCAACGCTGCGTGCGAGCAAGGCCAGCGCACTGGCCTGTGCTGCCGCCGCAGCCGGCGCGCACGCGTCGGGGCGCGCGCCTACGGCCAGGCTGCGTTTGAGTAGACGGATCGGCGGACGGGCCATCAGTTCAGCAGCGGCGCGAGGCCCGGCCGCTCGCCCGGCGCTGCGACCGGCACCGGCTTGCCGGTGACGTAGACCGTTCCCGACAGGCAGGCGATGTGCGCCTGGTCGCTGGCGCGGCTCACATCGACACGGTACACGCCGACCTTGCGCGAGCGCGACACCTCGGTGGCATGCGCCACCAGCCAGTCGCCCGGCTCGACGCCGGTCGAGATGCTGATGTTGCCGTCGATCAACGCGGCGATCGTGCCGTGCGAATTGCAGGCCAGGCCGAGCGCCATGTCGCCCAGCGAGAAGATGGCGCCGCCGTGGCAGCGGCCGTTGAAGTTCAGATGCTGCGGCCCGACCCGCATGCGCACGGTGGCCGTGCCGCGGGCCGCAGCCACGAGTTCGAACCCCAGATGCCTGCCGTAGCCGTCGGCGGCAATCGAACGTGCGACCAGGTCGCGCGCGGCGCGGTCCTCGGTGGCGGCGTGGCGGCTGCCGCGCTGCGTGCGCTGTTCCAGCCAGTCGACCAGTTCGCGCAAGCCTTCGCCGGTGGTCGCGATGGTGCGCAGAACCGGCGGCTTGGCAGCCGGGCCGCGGCGCAGCGTCAGCATCGACAGCAATTCGTTCTCGGTCCGCTGCGCGTCGGGCAGGTCGGCCTTGCTGACGACGAAGGCGTCGGCGATCTCCAGCACGCCAGCCTTGATGGCCTGGATGTCGTCGCCCAGCCCCGGCGGGCAGACCACCAGGCGTGTGTCGGCGATGCGCGTGACCTCGACCTCGGACTGCCCGGCGCCGACGGTTTCGACGATCACCGTGTGGTAGCCGGCGGCATCGAAGACATCGACGACGTCGGTGGCCGAGCGTGCCAGCCCGCCCAGGTGGCCGCGCGAGGCGAGCGAGCGGATGAACACCCCTTCGTCGGCCTGGTGCTCGCCCATGCGGATGCGGTCGCCGAGCACGGCGCCGCCGGTGAAGGGGCTGGACGGATCGACCGCGACCACCGCCACCGTGTGGCCGCGCACGCGCAACTGCCTGATCAGGCCCGACACCAGCGTGGACTTGCCGCCCCCCGGCGGCCCGGTGACGCCGACAACATGCGCGCGGCCCACGTGCGCGGCCACCCCGGCGCGAACGGTGTGCGCGCTGTCGCTGTCGTTTTCCAGCGCCGTGATGGCGCGCGCCACCGCGCGCCGGTCGCCTGCCAGGATGGCTTCGAGCGGGTTCGTTTCGGCGTTCATCACACGATCGTCAAGGGCTGACCGAAGCCCATTTCACGGCGCAGCGTGGCGCAGATCTCGCCATGCGTGGCGCTGGCTTCGGCTGCGGCGACGACCTGCGCGAACACGTTGTCGCGCTTCGACTGCGCGGCCGCGGCCAGCGCAGCGAGCGCCTTGTACACCGCGGCGGCGGAGCGTTCGGCCTTGAAGGCCTTGAGCCGGATCAGGTAGGCGTCCATGCGGGCGCGGTCCGGGTAGTCGAGCGCGGGGTAGTCGGCCGCGTCTTCCTCGACGGTGTACTTGTTGACTCCGACCACGGTCTCCGCGCCGGCGTCGACGCGTTTCTGGAAGGCCAGCGCCGAGTCTCCGATCATCTTCTGCACCAGGCCCTTTTCGACCGCCTTGTACATGCCGCCCGCAGCGTCGATCAGGTCAATGATGGCCTCGATCTTCTGCTGCATCGCGTCGGTCAGCGACTCGACGTAATACGAGCCGCCGAGCGGGTCGATGACGTCGGTGAGGTGGGCTTCCTCGCGCAGGATGTTCTGCGTCGCCACGGCGATGCGCGCGGCCTCCGTCGTGGGGGTGGAGAAGACCTCATCGTAGGAATCGGTGTGCAGCGACTGCAGGCCGCCGAAGATGCCGGCCATGGCCTGCGTGGTGACGCGGGCGATGTTGTTCAGCGGCTGCTGGCGCGTCAGGTCCACGCCCGAGGTCTGGCCGTGGAACTTGAAGCGCCACGAGCGCGGGTCCTTGGCGCCGAAGCGTTCGCGGCACAGTTTGGCCCAGACGCGGCGGCCGGCGCGGAACTTGGCCACCTCTTCGAACAGGCTGACCGAGATGTCGAAGAAGAAGGTGAAGCGCGGCAGGAAGCGGTCGGGGTCCATGCCCGCGGCGATGCAGTCTTCGGCGTACTGGATGGCCGAGCACAGCGTGAAGGCCATCGCCTCTGCCGGCGTGGCCCCCGCCTGCTGCATGTGCTGGCCGACGATGGACAGCGGGTTCCAGCCCGGCACCTGTTCGTTGGCGAAGGCGATGTGGTCGACCACGATGCGCCGCGCACCCTGCAGCGCGATGCGGAAGAACATGTGGTTGGCGACGAAGTGCGAGATGCAGTCGCTCTGGTTCGAGGTGCCGGTGATGCGCGTCCAGGGCACGCCGCGCCGCTTGGCCACCGCCAGTTCGAAGGCCAGCAGCGTGAACGGCGTGGGGTCGTTCATGGCCGTGGACAGGTCGCCGATGGGCACGCCGTCGAGCGCGCGGTCCATGTCGCCGACGTGGTTGATCACCGTGCCGCAGGTGCCCAGCAGTTCGGCCGGCACCTCGTCGGCGTCGTAGCCGCGGAAGACCGAGTTGCACGGGATCAGCGACAGCGCCGACGCGCCCAGCGCCAGCATCTCCTTGACGCGGCTGTTGTAGTCCTCCGGCACCCCCAGGCCGATGAGCTGGCGCTGCGACCAGCTGCGCCCCCGGTACATCGTGGGGTAGATGCCGCGGGTGTAGGGGAACTCGCCGGGGAAGCCCAGGCTGTCGGCATAGGCCGCGCCCGACCAGTCGCGCGGCGTGTACAGCGGCTTGATCTCGACGCCGGAGCGGTTGCGCAGCGGCTCGGCTTGCCCGGCTCCGGCGGCGAATTCCTGCTCCCAGCGGGCCTGGGCCAGCGACAGATCGGCGGCAGCGATTTGCGGGACGGGCTTGTTCATGCGGAGGCTCCCTGGCGGGCGTGGCGCGCGGCGGCCAGCGCGCGCACGGCGGTGACGATGTCGTCGAGCGCGGCGCCGGGGTGGAAGACCTGGGCGACGCCAGCCGCCAGCAGCACCTTCTCGTCCTTGGCGGGCACGATGCCACCGACGATGACCTGGATGTCGGCCAGCCCGGCGGCGCGCAGCGCGTCCATCAGCCGGGGCACGATCAGGTGGTCGGTGGCCAGTGACGAGATGCCGATGACGTCGGCGTCCTCTTCCATCGCCAGCTTGACGACGGTGGGGATCTCCTGCCACGGCGGGGTGTATATGACCTCCATGCCGGCATCGCGCAGGCAGGCGGCGATGACGCGGCTGCCGCGGTCATGGCCGTCGAAGCCGATCTTGGTGACGATGACCTTGGGCGGGTGTTCATGCTGCATGTTGTGCTTCTCTCAGGAGCCCCACGAATTTGCGTGCCAGGCCGCGCGGGGTCTCGCGGCCTTGCGGATCGAACCAGAAGCGCGCCCAGTTGAGCGCGCCGAGCAACATCAATCGCAGCGCGTGCCGGTCGGTGCCTGCGGGCAGGGGCAGGGCGGCCACCAGCTCGCGGAACACCTGCTCGTAACCGGCGCGCAGCGTGCGCAGGCGTTCGGCCACCGGCGGCACGTCCTCGGGCAGCACGCGGATCAACACCTGCGCGTAGTCGCTGCTCTTGAGCACGGTCTGCAGGTGCGCCAGGCAGGCGGCTTCGAGCCGCTCCCAGGGTTCGGCGCCGGGCTTCAGGGCTGCCTGCACGGCGCCCTCGAGCTCGCCGACACCGGCCTCGTAGACGGCAACCAGCAGCTCTTCCTTCGACGCGAAGTGGTAGTAGACCGAGCCCGGCAGCATCTTCACGCCCAGCGCGATGTCGCGCATCGAGGTCGCGGCATAGCCGCGCTGCGCGAACAGGCTCGCGGCCACGTCCAGCAGGCCATGCAGGCGGCTGTCGGAGCGGGGAGTGCGCAGCGGGCGGGAGGACACGATGTGGCGTGATTCGAGCGTCGAACGGGGCCGGCAGGCTCGGCGCGCGCCGCGACTTGCAGGAGCGCCGCCGCGGGAACCGAAAAACAATCGTTCGTTTGGTTTATGATGCGGCACACCAGGGTCGCTGTCAACCAGAGGCGTTGCGCAAGCAGCGGTGCGGCGGGCCGCCGCGGCGCAACGACGGCCCGCAACGAAGGGCCGCCACTTGCGACGCAAGTGGCACGGCATCGTCGCGTACTGCAAGCCCCCCTGATGGCCGACTTCAAGGTGCCGCGCCAGGTGCGAATCGTCGACGACTTCCCACTCACGTCGACCGGCAAGATCCGGCGGGCCGAGCTCGCCGCAAGTGCCGCCGAGGCGCCCTGATGCGACGCGGCGGCGCAGCCGTTCAAGTGCACGCGTTTGCTAGCATGCCGCAGCGACGCCCCGCCTGCATCCCACCACGCGCGCACCGACCATGAACTACGACACCATCCGACTCGACCACGACAACGGCATCCTGTGGCTGACGCTGAACCGCCCGCAGATGCTGAATGCCTTCACGCTGCAGATGGCCGACGAACTGATCGACGCCTTCGGCCGCGCCAGCGACGACGATGCGGTGCGCGTCGTCATCGTCACCGGCGAGGGCAAGGGCTTCTGCGCCGGCATGGATCTGGGCAAGGAAGGCGACAACCCTTTCGGCTTTGCGCACGACAAGACACCGACGCTGGCCGACATGGACATCTGCCACGACGAGCCGGCCTCTGCCGACGGCGTGCGCGACTCCGGCGGGCGGGTGGCGCTCGCCATCATGGGGTGCAGGAAGCCGGTGATCGCGGCCGTCAACGGGCCGGCGGTCGGCATCGGTGCCACGATGCTGCTGTCGATGGACATCCGGCTGGCCTCGGACCAGGCGCGCTTCGGCTTCATCTTCGGGCGCGTGGGCATCGTGCCCGAGGCCTGCTCGAGCTGGCTGCTGCCGCGCATCGTCGGCGTGTCGCAGGCGCTGGAGTGGTTCTACCGTGCCGATGTGTTCGACGCGCAGGAAGCGCTTCGTGGCGGGCTGCTGCGCGCCGTGGTGCCGGCGGCCGAACTGCGCGCCGAGGCCGAGCGCATGGCGCGCGGCTTCATGGGCGCTCGCTCGGCGGTGTCGGCGGCGCTGACGCGCCAGTTGGTCTACACCGGCCTGGGCACGGCCGACCGCGACCGCGTGCACAAGCTCGAATCGCTGGGCGTCTTCTACACCAGCCAGAAGGACGGCACGGAAGGCGTGGCGGCGTTCCGCGAGCGGCGCGAGCCGAAGTTCATGTCGTCACCGTCGAAGGACATGCCGCCGTTCTATCCCTGGTGACAGCCGAGGAGACATGCCGTGATCACGATCCACCACCACCCCGATTCCACCTTCGCGCGCCGCGTCACGATGGCCTTGATCGAGAAGGACATCCCGCACCAAAAGGTGCTGGTCGACATGGCCGCGCGCGAGCACCGCAGTCCGGCCTACCGGGCGCTGAACCCGTACGGGCGGGTGCCGACGCTGGTGGACGACGGCTTCGTCCTCAGCGAGTCGACCGCGATCCTCGACTACCTCGAGGCGTGCTTCCCGGCGCCCGCACTCGTGCCGGCCGATGTGCAGGGCCGCGCGCTGGTGGCGATGCACATGAAGCTGTGCGACCTGCAGATGGCACGCCAGACCGGCATCATCATCTTCCCCAAGCGCTTCCTGCCGCCGGCGCGCTGGAACAAGGATGCGATGGCGCTCGCCAAGGGCGAGATCGAGGACCACCTGGCGATCCTCGAGACCCAACTCGCGGGGCGCTCGTACCTGGTGGCCGATGCCTATTCGCTGGCCGACCTGTGCTACACGCCGTTCCTGCAGTTCCTTGCGCTCATGGAGATCACGCCGCCGCCGGCCGTGGCTGCGTGGGCGGCACGCCTGCTGGAGCGGCCGAGCGCGCGGCAGACGGCGCCGGCGCGCTGAGGTCTGAGGCAGCCTGCGCCCGCCGCCGCGCTTCAGACCCGCGCCGACGCCAGCACGCCGGCCTGCGTCAGCCGCGCCACGTCGGCGTCACCCAGCCCGAGGTGGCGCTTCAGCACCGCAGCGTTGTGCTCGCCCAGCAGCGGCGCAGGCTTGCCGGTGTGGTGGGCAAAGCCGTGCGCGCGGATCGGCTGGCCGGCGATGGTGACCTCGCCCAGGATGGGGTCGGCCACGGTGCGCACCGTGCCCCGCCCCGCCAGTTGCGGGTGCTTGACGGCCTGCTCGACCGACAGCACCGGCGCGGCCGGCAGGCGAAAGCCCGCGCAGTGCTTCACCACCGCGTCCACGCTGTCGAAGCCCGCCATCCAGGTCTCGATGATCGCCACCAGTTCGGCCAGGTGGGCGACGCGGTCCTCGTTGGTCTTGAAGCGTGGGTCGGTCGCCAGGCCGGGCTGGCCCATGGCCTCGCACAGCTTGGGCCACATCGGGCCCGGGATGACCAGGTTGACGTAGCCGTCGCGCGCCTTGTAGTAGCCCACCGGCGCGTAGGCGGTCGATTGCGAACCGCTGCGGTGCGGCTTGATGCTGCCGCCGCTGAGCGTGTGCATCTCGACGTTGGCCTCGTGGCTGCGGAACAGGAAGTCGAGCAGCGACACTTCCACGCGCGTGCCCTGGCCGCCGCGCTCACGGTGGTACAGCGCGGCGCAGACGGCGGCCAGCGCGCTCATGCCCGTGCCCAGGTCGCCGACCGCCACGCCGATCAGCGCCGGCGCGCCGTCGGCATCGCCGGCCATGCTGGCCACGCCGGAGTAGGCCTGGCCGGTGAAGTCGAAGCCCGGCATCTTGGCCAGCGGTCCGTCCTGCCCCAAGGCCGACACCGAGGCCATCACCAGGCGCGGGTTCAGCGCGTGCACCGCGTCCCAGCCGAAGCCGAGCTTGTCGATCACGCCGGGCGAGAAGTTCTCGACCAGCACGTCGGCGCGCTGCAGCAAGCGGTTCACCAGCGCCTTGCCTTCGGCGTGGCGCAGGTCCACGCACAGGCTTTCTTTCGCGGTGTTCTGCTGCACGAAGTAGCCGCTGCGCCCGTCGCGCTGCAGCGGCAGGTAGCGGCCCGGGTCGCCAGTGGGTGCCGATTCGACCTTGATGACCTCGGCGCCGAGTTCGGCCATGGCCTGGCTGACCGATGGGCCGGCGAGAAACTGGGTGAAGTCGACGACGACGACACCGCTGAGCAAGTGTTTGGGCTGCATGAAGATTCCGAAGGTTCAGCCGAGGTGGCGGCCGAAGAAGCGCAGCGTGCGGTCCCAGGCCATCCGGGCCCAGGCGGCGTCGTACTGGCTGATCGGGATGCGGCCGCGCCCGACCGCCGTCTCGTTGGCGAAGGCGTGGTAGGCGAGGTAACGGTGGCCGGTGTAGTCGAGCTTCGCGGCGCGGAACTTTTCTTCCAGCACATCGACCGTGGCGATCGCGAACGCGGCGTCCTGCGTCGCCCAGTGTCCCATCAGCGGCACACGGATGTTGCCGGCATCGAGGTGCTCGGGCGAGGGGAAGCCGTACCACGCGACGCCGGCATCGACCTCGGGGACGTTGGCGAGCGCCATCAGGGTCAGCACGCCGCCCATGCAGAAGCCCGTGACACCCACCTTCGGGCAGCGCGCCTTCAGGAATTGCACCGCGCCACGCACATCCTGGGTGGCGGCTTCGCCGAACTGCAGGCTGCTCATCAGGTGGTGGGCCTCTTCGGCCTCGACCGTCGACTTGCCGCGGTACAGGTCGGGTACCAGCGCGACATACCCGGCCGCCGCCAGGCGGTCGGCGACACCGCGGATCTGATCGTTCAGGCCCCACCATTCCTGGATCACGACCACGCCCGGGCCGCTGCCGCCTTCGGGTTCGGCCAGGTAGGCGTTGACGGTTTGCCCATCGGGGCGGGGGTAGGAAATCATCGATGCCATGTGCGGTCTCCGATCGAATGGGTGGGAAAAGAAAAGCGGTGCGGCCCGGCACCCGGCCGGGTCATCCTGCGGCAGGCCGCGGCGAGCGCAGCAGGACCAGGCCGCACAACAGGGCCGGCGCGGCCACGGCCACGAAGGCCGCGCCATAGCTCAGGCCCGACTGCAGCATGAACGAAAACGCCGGCGGCCCGGCCAACACGCCGGCGAAGGTGACGAACAGCGCCGCCGCGGTGGCCGCGCTGACGGCACCGACCGGCGCGCGCCGCGCCACCTCGGCCAGGTACACGCCGTTCCAGCCGATGGCGCTGGCGCCGAACACGGCATACAGCAACAGCAGCAGCGGCGTGGGCCAGTGGCCGGCAAAGGCGGAGGCGATGGCGCAGGCGCCCATTGTGCAGCCCATCGCGCCCATCACCACGCGCGGCCGGCCGCTGCGGTCGGCCAGCGCACCTGACAGCAGGCGCCCGGCGATGCCTGCGCCCTGGGTGACGGCCAGGGTCAGCCCGGCCTGCACCAGGTCGTAGCCCTGCTGCGCCGTGAGGTAGGCGACGAGGTAGGTGCCCAGGCACAGCTGCAGCGCGGCGAAGAAGAACGAGCTCAGCGCCAGCGGCCGGCCGGCGCGGTCGGCCAGCGCCACGCGGGCGGGCTCCGCCAGGCTGCCCAGGCCGACCCGCGTTCCCGGCGTGCGATCAACGTCGAAGCCGGCACGCAGCGGCTGCAGTGCGGCGGCCAGCAGCACACAGGCCCCGGCGACGCACAGCGCGGCCACGCGCCATCCGCCCCACAGCACCAGGGGCGGCAACAGCGCGCCGGCCAGCACACCGCCGAGCGGCACGCCGGTCTGCTTGAGCGAGAAGATCTTCGACAGGTGGCGCGGCGGCGAGACGCGGTTGAGCAGATGCGAACTGGCCGGATTCAGCGGCCCGTAGCCCATGCCCATCAGCACCGCGCCGGCGGCCACGCCAGCCACCTGCCCGGTGCTGAGCAGGGCCACCCCGGCGCCGGCGCTGAGCAGGCACAGCTGGGCCAGGCGCAGCGCACCCCAGCGCCGCACCAGGGCGCCGCTGGCCAGGCCGCAGGCCATGCTGCTGGCGTAGATGATGGCCACGAACAGCCCGATCCACGCCAGGGGCGCGCCGATCTCGGCGGCGGCCGCCGGCGCCAGCACCGGCAGCGTGACGGTGGCCATCGACAGCAGCGCCTGGGCCGCGAGCATCGCGGCCACCGGCATCAGCACCCCGCGCCATTCAGACATGCCGGGTTCTGCGGCGCATCAAGCCGGGTGCCGCTGGATGAGCTGGCGCGCGATGATCATGCGCTGCATCTCGTTGGTGCCTTCGCCGATCAGCAGCAGCGGCGCGTCGCGGTAGTAGCGCTCGACGTCGAACTCGGGCGAATAGCCATAGGCGCCGTGGATGCGCATGCACTCCAGCGCGTTGTCCATCGCCGCCTCGGTCGCGAAGTACTTGGCCATGCCGGCTTCCATGTCGCAGCGCTCGCCGCGGTCGTAGGCACGCGCCGCGGCCTCGATCAGCAGCCGCGCGGCCTCGACCTTGGTGCCCATCTCGCCGAGCTTGAGCTGGATGGCCTGGTGTTCGCAGATCGGCTTGCCGAAGGTCTTGCGCTGCTGCGCATAGGCCACGGCATCGTGCAGCGAAGCCGTGGCCACGCCCAGGCCGCGCGCGGCCACGTTGATGCGGCCGAGTTCCAGCCCCGAGAGCACCTGCTGCAGGCCGCGCCCTTCCACGCCGCCGATCAGCCGGTCAGCCGGCACGCGGTAGTTGTCGAACTGCAGCTCGCAGGTGTCGATGCCGCGGTAGCCCAGCTTCTTCAGCTTGCGCGTGACAATGAAGCCGTGGCCCTTTTCGGCGATGAACAGGCTCATGCCCTTGTGCCGAGGCTCGGCCTGCGGGTCGGTCTTGACGAGCAGCGCCAGGCAGCCGCCGTGCAGGCTGTTGGTGATCCAGGTCTTGCTGCCGTTGATGACGTAGTGGTCGCCGTCGCGCACGGCGCGCGTGCGGATGGCCTGCAAATCGGTGCCGGCGTCGGGTTCGGTCAGGCCGATGCCGCCGCGCAGCGCGCCGCTGGCGAAGCGGGGCAGCAGGTCGCGCTTCTGTGCCTCGGTGCCGTGGCGCATCACGGCCGAGGCCATGATCAGGTGCGAGTTGATGATGCCCGAGAGCGACATCCACACCGCGGCCATGCGCGCTACGATGGCGGCGTAGGTGGCCGTGGACAGGCCCAGGCCGCCGTAGTCCGCCGGAATGATGGCGCCGAACAGGCCCATCTTCTTCATCTGCTCGACGATCTCGGCCGGGTACTCGTCGGCCTGCTCCAGGCGCTTCACGTGCGGCCGCACCTCGGTTTTCAGGAAGCGCTCGATGGCGTCGAGGATCAGGGTCTCTTGTTCGGGGTCGGTGGTCATGGGGCGATCGATCAAGAGGCTTCAGCCGCGGGCGGCCAGGCCGCGCTGGACATCGACCGCTGCGCTGTCGCGGCCGATCGCCAGCACCAGGTCGCGAACCTGTGCGGCGCGGGCGGTGGAGGTGACGAGTTGCATGTTCTCGAAGAACTTGCGCTCGACATCGGCGTTGCTGATCGGCCGATCGGCTGCACCGCGGTTGATGTGCTCGCGATGCCGCAGTTCGCGACCGTCGTTCAGCGTCACGACCACTTCGCCCGAGTAGTAGGTCGGGAACGGCGAGTCGGGGTCGATCTCGTACTCGACCTTGGCGGCCAGCGCCAGCACCTGTTCGTCGCGCAGCGCGGCGTCGTCGAGCTCGGCCAGGCCGAAGCGGCCCTTGGCCAGCGCGGTGGCCACGGCGTAGGGGATGCTGAACTGTGCGTCGTAGCTGTTCTGTGGACGCTTCTTGGTCGCGACCGGCTCGCACACGGTCTTCACGACCTCCGCGGGCACGAGCGAGCGCACCGACGCGATGTCGGCCACGTGCAGGCCGTGGCGCTCGCGCAGGATCGCCGCCGCGTCGGCGCAGGCATGCGTGAAGTGGCAGGCCGGCAGCGGCTTGACGGTGACCTTGGCCAGTTCCCAGACCTCACCCAGACCGGCGGTGGCCAGGCCCAGGTCGCAGTCTTTGGCGAGCGGACCAAGGTAACTGTTGAAGACGCCGAAACGGCCTTCGTAGGTCGCGCGCGGGCCCTTGAACCCGTGGCGTGCCAGCGTCGCCGCAGTGAAGCCTGCGACCGCGGCCCAGCCCGGGTGCATGCGCTTGGTCCAGGCGCCGTCCTGGAGGAATTCCAGGCTGCCCGAGGCCATCGACAGGGCGATGCCCTGCGCCATGCTCAGTTGCTGCGCGTTCAGGCCGAACAGGCGCCCGGCCACCAGCGCGCAGGCGAAGGTGCCGATCATCCCGGTCGGGTGGAAACCCACCTGGTGGAAACCGCCGCGCGCCACCGACGCCAGCCGGGTGCCCACTTCCATGCCGGCGACGTAGGCGCACAGCAGCGTGTCAACGTCCAGGCCGGCGCGTGCTGCGGCGCCCAGGGCGCAGGGGAAGGTGCTCGAGGTGGCGTGGATCACGCCCGCGGCATGGGTGTCGTCGTAGTCCAGGCCGTGGATCAGGATGCCGTTCATCAGCATCGCGTCGCGCAGCGACAGCTTCGCCACCAGCCCGATCACCGGCGTGTCGCCGGCACCGGCCGACAACTCGGTCATCGCCGACAGCGAACGGTGCGCGAAGTCGTAATGGGTCGAGGCGTGGGCGATGCCGACCGCGTCGAGGATCAGGTGGCGGGCCCGTTCGAGCACGGCCGCTGGAATCTGATTCGGCGTCAGGTCGGCGACGAATGTCGCCAGCGTCGCGGCGATGGTCGTGCCATTGACCGAAGGCGTGAGGGAGTGGGACATGTCCGGCCTTTCGCTATCGGTCGCCGCCACCGTGGTATGGACGCCGCCGAAGTCGATGGCCAGTGCAGGCGGGCATGTCGCAGTTCGTCGTCGAATCAATCAGCCTTGATCCTGGCGCTGCGGACGATGACACCGAAACGTTCGTAGTCGGTCTTCATGGTCTGCGCGAAGGCATCGGGGCTGCTGGCGACGATCTCGAAGCCCAGCTCGATCAGCCGCGCCGTCATCGCCGGCTCGCGGATGATGGCCACGATCTCTCGGTTCAGCTTGTCGACGATCTCCTTGGGCGTTCCCGCTGGGGCGAGAAATCCGACCCAGACCGACAACTCCTGGTTGGCCACCCCCGACTCTGCGAACGTCGGCATGTCGGGCAGGGTGGCGGAACGCCGTGGGGCGGCGAGGGCAAGCGGTCTCAGGGCGCCGGACTTGACGTGCGGTGCCGCCAGCGGGACGTCGGCGAACGACACCTGCACCTGGCCGGCGACGACATCGGCGATTGCCGGCGCGCTGCCGCGGTAGGGCACGTGCACCATGTCGATGCCGGTGGCAGCCTTGAACGATTCACCGCCCAGGTGACCGGCACCGCCATTGCCGGACGTGGCGAAGCTGAAGCCGCCCGGCTTGCTGCGCGCCAGCGCCATGAACTCGGCCAGATTCTTCGCCGGTACCGACGGGTTCACGAACAGGCCCATTGCGATGCTGGTGGCGTGGACCACCGGCGTGAAGTCCTTGAGCGGGTCGTAAGGCAGCTTGCTGTAGACGTGGCCGTTGATGGCGTGGCCCGCATTCACCAGCAGCAGCGTGTAGCCGTCGGCCGGCGCACGCGCCACCACGGCGGCGCCGATGCTGCCGGCGCCCCCGGGCTTGTTCTCGACCAGCGTCGGCTGTCCCCAGCGCTCCTGCAGACGGCGGGCGATGTCGCGGGTCAGAACGTCGGTGCTGCCGCCAGGGGGGATCGGTGCGATGAAGCGGATGGGTCTGCTCGGGAAGTCGGCAGCTGGGTCGGCGCGGGCCGCCTGCGGTCCCAGCGCGATCAGCAGCGCGGCGAAAGCGAGTGTCAGCGTGTGGGTCATGGCTGCTCCGTTGCAAGTTCGTGAGCCGGTGCATCGAGTCGGCGCCGAGTCTGCGGAAGCGGGCCGGCCGCTCTGTCGCCGGTCTTCATGCGTACCGATCCATCGAGGGACGACTCACTCGACCCGCAATCCGCGTGATCTGATCAGCGGCCCCCACAGCGCCAGTTCGGTCGTGATGGTGCGCGTGACCTCGGCGGGCTGGCCGAAGCTGACGTCCAGGCCCAGCGCTGCCAGGCGGTCGCCCGTTTCGGGGGCAGCCTGCGACTTCTCGACCTCGGCGGTCAGTCGCGCCTGCAGCATCCTGGGAAGGCCTGCTGGCGCCATGATGCCCATCCAGCCGCTGAACTCGTAACCGGGGACCGTTTCCGCGATGGTTGGCAGATCCGGGAACTTGGGATGTCGTTCGCGGCCCGTCGTTCCGAGGGCGCGCAGCCTGCCTGCGCGCAGCAGCGGGGTCGACGTGTTGGGCGCGTCGAACATGAACTGCAGCCCGCCGGCGAGCAACTCGTTCATCGCCAGGGCGCTTCCGCGGTAGGGGACATGGGTCATCGACACGCCCGCCTTCATGGCCAGCAGCTCACCCGAGAGGTGATTGGATGAACTGATTCCCGCCGAGCCGTAGGTCAACGCGCCGGGTGTCGCCCTCGCCGCAGCCAGCAAGTCGGCCAGCGTGCGATAGGGGCTGTTGGCATTGACGACCAGCAGGTTCACGTAGTTGCACAGCCGGGCGATCGGCGTCAGGTCGCGCAGCGGGTCGTAGCCGACGTTCTTGTACAGCTGCGGCCCGATGGCCATCGAGCCGGTGTGGGCGAAGCCGATGGCATAGCCGTCGGCGGGCATCTTGGCCAGGCGGCCCACTCCGAGCGTGCTGCCCGCACCCGGCAGGTTGTCCATCACCACGGCTTGCCCGAGCTGTTCCTGCAGCCGCGTGCCGACCAGGCGGCTGACAATGTCCGCCGGTCCGCCGGCAGCGAAAGGGATGACGAAGCGCAGGGGCTTGCTCGGGTAGATGTCCTGGGCCGAGGCGCTGCGCCAGGTCAAGGCCGTCGAACCCGCCACGGTGAGGGCATGCAGGAGCTGTCTGCGACTGAGTGACATGGTGATCTCCTGTGGGCTTCCCGGGGTCTGCTCGGCGGCAACATGGCGACCGTGCATCGAGGTTCAGTACGACCGCGGCAGCCCCATCACGTGCTCGGCGATGTAGTTCAGCACCATCTCGCGGTTCAACGGTGCGGTGCGCAACAGCCGTACCAGGCCGTACAGGTCGTAGATGCCGTACTCCTTGGTGAAGCCGTTGCCGCCGTGCGTCTGGATGGCGGCATCGACGGCATGAATGCCGGCCTCGGCACCGGCGTACTTGGCGATGTTGGCGAACTCGCCCGCGGGCTGGCCCTGGTCGAACGTCCATGCTGCCTTCAGCGCCATCAGCGAGGCCATCTCGATCTCGCTGCGCGCGATCGCCAGCGGATGCTGCACGCCCTGGTAGGCGCCGATCGGGGTCTTGTTGAACAGCTTGCGCTCGTTGGCGTAGGCCACCGCCTTCTTCAGTGCGAAGCGGCCGATGCCGGTGCACAGGCCCGACAGGATGATGCGCTCCGGGTTGAGGGTGTCGAACAGGATGCCGAAGCCCTTGTCCACCTCACCCAGCACGTCGTCCTCCGTCAGCGCCACGTCGTCGAAGAACACCTGCCACTGCGTTTCGGGTACCGGGAAGGCGACCGGGATCAGCGTCATGCTGATGCCCTTCTTCTTCATGTCGACCATGAAGATCGTGAAGCCGTCGGTCTTCTTCTTCACGTCCGAGCGCGGCGTGGTTCGCGTGACGACCATCGCGTAGTCCGCGCGGTTGGCGTCCGTGATGAAGACCTTCTGGCCGGTCAGGCGGAATCCACCCTTGCCGTCCGGTTTCGCGATGCTGGTGATCTCCATCGAGTTCGAACCGGCGTTGGGCTCGGTGATCGCGAAACAGAACTTGATGTCGCCGGCGCATCCGCCCGGCAGCAGGCGGCGTTTCATGGTCTCGCTGGCGTGCTTGGCCAGCAGGCCCATGGTCATGGTGGGGCCGACCACCAGGTTCAGCAGCGGGATGCCGTTGTTGGCGAGCCCCTCCATGAACAGCAGCATCTCGGTCATGCCCTGGCCGGCACCGCCGTAGGCCTCGGGCACCATGATGCCGAGGAAGCCGTCGTCGGTGATCTGCTTGTACAGCTCGGCCGGCGGCTCGCTCTTCTCGGCGTAGGCCTTCCAGTACTTGTGGTCGAAGCGCTGCGACACGCGGTCGCCGTACTCGTAGACCATGCGTTGTTCCTGGGTGAGCGCGAAATCCATGTGTGACTCCTGTGACGTGATGCGCTGCTGCGGTGCACTCAGACCTTGGCCGACGGGAAGTTCGCGGCGCGCTTCTCGCGCACCGCGGCCACGCCTTCCTTCACGTCATCGCCCAAGAAGCACAGCATCTCCATGGCCAGCGAGCTCTCGAAGATCGGTCGCGCCATGTTCATCCAGCCGTTGAGCGAGCGCTTCGTGAAGCGGATTGCCTGCTGGCTGCCCGAGGCCAGCTTGTTGGCCACTTCCATCGCCTTGTCCATCAGCTGCGCGCGCGGCACGCACAGGCTCACCAGGCCGATGCGCTCGGCTTCCTTGCCCGAGACGAACTCGGCCGTCATCAGGTAGTACTTGGCCTTGGCCATGCCGCACAGCAGCGGCCAGCAGATCGCGGCGTGGTCGCCGGCGGCCACGCCGAGCTTGACGTGGCCGTCGGTGATCTTGGCCTCCTCGGCCATGATGCTGATGTCGGCCATCATCGCCACCGCCAGGCCGGCGCCGACCGCCACGCCGTTGATCGCCGAGATCACCGGCTTGTCGCAGGCCATCACGTTGTAGACGATGTCGGAGGCCTCGTTCATCACGTTGCCGATGGCCGCGGGGTTGCCGACCATGTTGTTCACCCAGTTCAGATCGCCGCCGGCCGAGAACGCCTTGTCGCCGGCGCCGGTGATGACGACCACCTTGGTCTTCGCGTCGTCGTTGGCCACGCCCCACACCTTGGTCAGCTCCCAGTGCAGCCGCCCGTTGGTGGCGTTCATCACCTCGGGGCGGTTGATGGTGATCAGCAGGATGCCGTTGGGCTTGTGGTCGAACTGGAGGAATTGGAAGTCGGAGTAGTTCATGCTGAAGTCCTGTTAAAAAAAGAAGGAAAAAAAACGTCCGCGGCTCAGCGCAGCGCGGCGCGGCCGTTGTTGAGGACGACGACATCGCGCTCAACGACACGGGCTCGAAACGAGACCGTCTTGCCATCGATCCACATCTCGGTACGTATCGTCTCGCCGGGGTAAACCGGCGACGAGAAGCGCGTCTCGATCGACGCCAGGCGCGAAGGGTCGCCATTGCACAGGCGCTTGGTGATGGCCCAACCGGCGATGCCGAAGGTGCACAGGCCGTGCAGGATCGGGCGCTCGAAACCGGCGGCGCGGCCAATGGCGGGTTCGGCGTGCAGCGGGTTGTAGTCGCCCGATAGGCGGTAGATCAGTGCGGCGCTGGGCAGCGTGGCGCGGTCTTCGGTCAGCGCGGGCGCGCCTTCGGGCATCGGGTGCACCGGCTTGACCGGTCCTGTCGGCCCGCCGAAGCCGCCATTGGCGCGGCAAAAGGTGGTCGATCCCAGCGTGGCGATCAGCTTGCCGGTCGCGGCGTCGGTGACATCGCGCTCGGTGTAGATCAGCGCGCCCTTGTCGGCGCCCTTGTCGACGATGCCGGTGATGCGCGTGCGGCCGATCACCTCGCCCTCGGGTGCGGGCACCGCGTGCAACACGACGCTCTGTTCGCCATGCACCAGGCGCACCGCATCGACGCCGGTAGCCGGGTCGCGGATCCACATCCCGGGGCCGCCGAGCACCACCGGCAGTGTCGGCAACGCGAGCAGGCTCTTCTCATAGACGAAACGCAGTTCAGTCTCGTCCACCGGGTCCGCGCCCAGGCCGATGCCCAGGGCGTAGAGCATCGTGTCGCGCTGGGTGTAACGATGGTGCACGTCCTCGAAAGGCCATGCCATCAGCTTGTCGTAGTCGATTGCCATGGTGACGCTCGGTTAGACCGGATCCCAGGAGAACACGATGTTCGAGCTCTCGAGGGGGAAGAAGTTGGGCTTCATCGCCGGCAGCACGCGCTCGGCGATGGTCTCGGGCGTCCAGCCTTCCGAGGTGTGCATGCCGCGCACCGGGCGCGGCTGGCTCATCAGGAAGATCTCGTTGCCGCGCACGGCGAAGATCTGCGCCGTCACGTCGGCGGCGGCATCACTGGCCAGGAAGGCGGCCACCGGGGCGATCTGCGCCGTGCCGAGCTTCTTCAGCTTCTCGACACGCGCCTGTTGGTCCGGCGTGTCGGTGGGGATGGAGCCGATCATGCGGCTCCAGGCGAAGGGCGAGATGCAGTTGGAGCGCACGTTGTAGCGCTTCATGTCGCCCGCGATCGAGCGCGACAGGGCCACGATGCCGAGCTTGGCAGCGCCGTAGTTGGCCTGGCCCAGATTGCCGATCAGGCCCGAGGTCGAGGTCATGTGCACATAGGCACCCGACTGCTGCGTCTTGAAGTGCGGCGCTGCGGCACGCGAGACGTAGAAGCACCCGTTCAGGTGGACGTCGATCACCGCCTTCCACTCGTCGACCGACATGGCGAAGAACATGCGGTCGCGCAGGATCCCGGCGTTGTTGACGACGATGTCGATGCGGCCGAAGCTGTCCAGCGCGCACTGAACGATGCGGTTGGCGGAATTCCACTCCGAGACGCTGTCGGTGCTCAGCGCGGCCTGCCCGCCGCCGGCCTTGATCTCGTCGACCACCTGCTGCCCGGGGCTGGCGTCGCTGCCTTCGCCGCTGACCGACGCACCGATGTCGTTGACGACGACCTTGGCGCCCTGCGCCGCCATCTGCAGCGCGATGTCGCGGCCGATGCCGCGGCCCGAGCCGGTGACGACCGCCACTTTGCCTTCCAGCATGGTGCCTTTGTTCATGGTTCCTATCTCCTGTCTCGTTGAATGAAGAGCGTGGGCGACGATGCGCCTGTTGATCAGGCCCGTCAGGCCGGCAGCAGCAGCACGCTGGTGGCCAGAATGTTGCGCTGGATCTCGTTGCTGCCGCCGTAGATGGTGGCAGGCCGGGCGTTGTAGAAGGTGGTCAGCACATCGATGCTGCCGCCCTCGGCCTCGATGTCGCCCGGCATGCCGCCGCTGGCGCCGGCAATCTCGACCAGCAGATTGGCCAGGCGCGAATAGGTCTCGGTGGCGAAGACCTTCAGCATCGACACGTCGGGGCCCAGCGTCTCCCCGCGTTTGACCTGGTCGACGAAGCGGGTGTACAGCGTGCCCAGATCGGCCACGTCCAGCGCCAGCTGCGTGTAGCGGTCGGTGAACACGGCATCGTCGAACAGGCCCAACAGTTCGGCCGCTTCGCGCACCCGGGCCAGCGCGTACTGGCTCTGCTTGGGGCTGCCGAGGAAGATGCGTTCGAAGCTGAGCAGCGCCTTGGCGATCGTCCAGCCCTTGTTCAGCTCCCCGACGCGCTGGCTGCGCGGGACGCGCACGTTGTCGAAGAAGACCTCGCAGAAGTCCTCGTTGCCGGCGATGTTGCGGATCGGGCGCACGGTGATGCCCGGCGTCTTCATGTCGGCCAGCAGGAAGCTGATGCCCTCTTGTTTCTTCGCCGCCTTGTCGGTGCGCACGAGCAGGAAGATGTGCGTGGCGTCCTGGGCCAGGGTGGTCCAGGTCTTTTGGCCATTGACGATGAAGTCGTCGCCGTCTTCCACCGCCTCGGTGCGCAGGCTTGCCAGGTCGGAACCCGAGTTGGGCTCGGAATAGCCCTGGCACCAGATGTCTTCGCACGACAGGATGCGCGGCAGGTAGTGCGCACGTTGTTCGTCGCTGCCGTGCTGGATGAGCAGCGGGCCGACCATGGAAATGCCCATGTCCGGCGCGCGCGCGACCCCGTGACGCTCTTGTTCCTCGATGAAGGCGATCAGCTTCTCGGGTGCCAGACCCATGCCGCCGTAGCGCACGGGCCAGCTCGGTGCCAGCCACCCCTGGGCCGAAAGCTTGAGCGTCCAGTCGCGGATCTCGGCCCAGCGCAGGCGACGCTTGGGGTAACGCAGGGCTTCGGGGTAGTTGTGCTCGAAGAAACGGCGCACCGTGGCGCGGAAGTCCTCGGTGTCCAGGCTGTTCCAGTCGGTGGTGTTCATTCAGCGGCTCCCGGCTGCCTTGCAGCGTTGCGGCTCAGGGCCGCGTAGCGGCGGCGTTGCACGCCGGCGTTGCCCAGCCAGGCCGACAGCACCAGCGCGCGCTGCACGTACAGACCCAGGTCGCAATCGTCCGTGACGCCGATGGCACCGTGCAGCTGGATCGACTCGCGGGCGATCGTCAGCGCGGCCTCCGAGCAGCGCGACTTGACGCGGGCGGCGAGCAGTGCCCGCTCGCTGCCCGTGCAGCCACGGTCGAGTTCGGCCAGCGCCTGGGCGACGAGGGCGCCGCTCAGTTCCTGTTGGATCAGCATGTCCACCGCGCGGTGCTGCAAGGCCTGAAAGCTGCCGATCAGCTTGCCGAACTGCTTGCGCGTGCGCAGGTAGTCCAGCGTCATCGACAGCATCCGCCTGGCCACCGACACCAGCTCGACACCGATCAGCACCAGCGTTTCGTCGTAGGCCGCGGCAAGCGCAGCGGTGGCGGGCGGGCCCATGGCCAGCAGGTGAGCCGCGGGCACGGTGACGTTGTCGAACTGCAGGCGCGCAGCGAACGTGCCATCGGCAAGCCGGTCCACGTTCCTGACCAGCCCCACGCATTGCGCGGGCAGCCAGACCAGCGCCATGCCCTCCGACGATGAAGCGGTGACGATGTAGCCGGTGGCTGCCGCGCCCGGCCGCACGTGACGCTTGCCGCCGCGCAGCACGAGCTGGTCGCCCTCGCGCACACAGACCGCGGCCGGTTCGGCAAGGCGGCCCCGAAGGTCGAAGCTGGCGGCGCCGGAGGCGTCTTCCTGCCAGGCCACGGCGGGCAGCGCGCGACCCTCGGCCATCTCCGCCAGCAGCGCCTGCGCCGTCGTGCTGCCGGCGCAACTCTGCAGCAGGCGGCCTGCGAACACCAGCACCGGGGTCACGGGCTCGGGTGCGGCCTGTGTCGCCAGAGCGGTTGCCACCTCGGCCATCTCGGCGAAGCCCTGTCCGTAGCCGCCTGCGGACTCGGGCACCAGCAACCCGGTCCAGCCTTGCGTTGCCAGGGCATTCCAGAAGCGCAGATCGAAACCCGGCGCCTTGGCGCGCAAGGCCCGCGCGCGCGATGCAGGTGACTCTCTGCTGGTGAAGGCGAGGGCGCTGGAACGCAGCATGTCAAGCTGCTGCTGGCGGTCTGTATCGGCGATGACGGCGGACATTGGGGCTGCGTGCGATGGCGTGCGTTGTTCGGTGGTGGACGGGTCAATACGGGGTCAATACGACTTGGGCAGGCCCAGCACCTTCTCGGCGATGAAGCACAGGATCAGCTGCGGGCTGATGGGGGCCACGCGCGGGATCAGCATTTCGCGCAGGTAGCGCTCGACCTGGTATTCCTTGGCATAGCCGAAGCCGCCCAGCGTGGCCATGGCGCGCTGGCAGGCGTTGAAGCCGGCCTCGGCCGCCATGTACTTGGCGGCATTGGCGTCGGCGCCGCAGTTCAGCTTCTGGTCGTACTTCCAGGCGCCGCGCATGGCCATCAGCCAGGCCGCCTCGAGTTCCATCCACGACTGCGCCAGCGGGTGCTGTATGGCCTGGTTCTGGCCGATCGGGCGGTCGAAGACGATGCGTTCGTTGGCGTACTTGACGGCCCGCTCCAGCGCCGCCTGGCCCAGGCCGACAGCCTCGCCGGCGATCAGGATGCGCTCGGGGTTCATGCCGTGCAGGATGTACTCGAAGCCACGGCCCTCCTCGCCGATGCGGTCTTCGACCGGCACCTTCAGCCCGTCGATGAAGAGCTGGTTGGAGTCGACCGCCTTGCGGCCCATCTTCTCGATCTCGCGCACCTCGACGAACTGGCGGTCGAGGTCGGTGTAGAACAGGCTCAGGCCGAAGGTCGGTTTCGGGCAGTCCTCGGCCGGGGTGGTACGCGCCAGGATCAGCATCTTGTTGGCCACCTGGGCGGTGGAGATCCACACCTTCTGGCCTGACAGGATGTAGTGGTCGCCCCGGCGTTCAGCGCGCGTCTTGAGCTTGGTGGTGTTCAGGCCGGTGTTGGGTTCGGTGACGGCGAAGCAGGCCTTGTCCTTGCCGGCGATCAGCGGCGGCAGCATGCGGCGCTTCTGCGCATCGCTGCCGAACACCACCACCGGCTGCAGGCCGAAGATGTTCATGTGCACCGACGAGGCCCCCGACAGCCCGGCGCCCGAGCGCGCGATGGCGGTCATCATGACCGTCGCTTCGGTGATGCCCATGCCGCTGCCGCCGTACTCCGTCGGCATGCAGATGCCCAGCCAGCCGCCGGCGGCCAGCGCGTTGTACAGCTCATGGGGGAAGCCGCCGTCGCGGTCGCGCTGCAGCCAGTAGTCGTCGCCGAAGTTGGCGCAGATGCGGCCGATCGCCTCGCGGATGCTTTCGTGTTCGCGGTTGTCGCTGAAGTCCATGGGTCTTGGTCTCTGGATCTAGAAGCTCATGGCCAGGCGTGTGCCTTGGTCGATGGCACGCAGTGCATCGAGTTCCGCAGCCAGCTCGGCGCCGCCGATGACCTGGGGTGCCAGGCCCTGGCTGCGCAAGGCGTCGGCCAGCGTGGTCTCGGACTCCTGCCCGGCGCAGATGACGACGGTGTCGACCTCCAGCACGCGGGCCTCGGTGCCGACGCGCAGGTGCAGCCCGGCGTCGTCGATGCGTTCATAGGTGCAGCCCGACAGGGTCTGCAGCCCGCGCTGTTCGAGCCGGGCGCGCAGCGCCCAGCCGGTCGACAGGCCCAGCGTGCGGCCGGGCTTTTCCGGCTTGCGCTGCAGCAGCGTGACGCTGCGCAGCGGCTGGGGTGCCTGCGGCGGCTTCAGGCCACCGGGCGCGGCGGGTGCGGTGTCGACGCCCCACTCGGAGAAGAAGGCGCTGACGCCCTCGGCGGCGCCGTGATCGGCACCCTTGGGCGCCAGCTCGTGCAGCAGGTACTCGGCGACGTCGAAGCCGATGCCGCCCGCGCCGATGATGGCCACGCGACGGCCCGCCTGTTTGCGCCCGGACAGCAGGTCGGCATAGCCGATCACCTTGGGATGGCCCAGGCCTTCGATCTGCGGGGTTCGCGGACGCACGCCGGTGGCGACCACGATGTGGTCGAACTTCGCCGCCGCCAGTTCGGCCGCGGCCGGCCGCTGACCGAGCCGCAGTTGCACGCCCTCCTGCGCGACGCGGGCTTCGAAGTAACGCACCAGCTCGTGGAATTCCTCCTTGCCCGGCACCGCGCGGGCCAGATTGAGCTGGCCGCCGATGGACGGCGCGGCCTCGTACAGCGTGACCTCGTGGCCGCGCTCCGCTGCGGTCACCGCGCAGGCCAGCCCGGCCGCCCCGGCGCCGACGACCGCGACGCGATGCCTGGCCTTGGGCGCCGGCATCTGCAGGAATTCCAGCTCGCGCCCGGCGCGCGGGTTGACCAGGCAGGACGTGGGCTGGCCGGTGAAGATGAAGTCCAGGCAGGCCTGGTTGCAGGCGATGCAGGTGTTGATGGTGTCCGGGCGACCGGCCGCCGCCTTGCGCACGAAGTCGGAGTCGGCCAGGAAGGGCCGCGCCATTGACACCATGTCCGCGTCGCCGCTGGCCAGGATGTCCTCGGCCACGTCCGGGGCGTTAATGCGGTTGCTGATGATCAGCGGGATGCCGATGGCGCGCTTGATGCGTGCCGCGGCAAAACGAAAGGCGGCGCGCGGCACCAGGTAGGCGATGGTCGGGACCTTGGCCTCGTGCCAGCCGAAACCGGTGTTGATGACGTCAGCGCCGGCGGCCTCGATGGCCTGCGCCAGCGCGATGACCTCGTGCGCCGGCGCGCCGCCCTCGACCAGGTCGAGCGCCGACAGGCGGTACATGATCAGGGCGTCGGGCCCCAGCCGCTGGCGCGTGCGGCGCACGATCTCCACCGGCAGGCGATGCCGGTTGGCCATGCTGCCGCCGAACTCGTCGCTGCGGTTGTTGCAGCGCGTGGTGGTGAACTGGTTGATGAAATAGCCTTCGGAGGCCATCACCTCGACGCCGTCGAAGCCGGCCTGCATCGCCAGTTCGGCACAGTTGACGAAGTCGTCGATCGTCTGCCAGACCTCGGCGGTGCTCAGGGTGCGCGGCACGCGGCGGTTGATGGGCGAGGGGATGTTGGACGCGCCGACCAGTTGCGCCGTCTTGCCGTAGCGCCCGGTATGCAGCACCTGCAGGATGATCTTGCCGCCTTCGGCATGCACGGCTTGCGGGATGGGCCGCAAGGCCTGGGCCTGTTCTGCCGTCATAAGCTGCGGGCCGTGGTCGTCGAGCATGGCCTCCAGGTTCATCGCGTAGCCGCCGGTCACGATCAATCCGGCGCCGCCGCGCGCGCGTTCGGCGTAGAAGGCGGCGAGCCGCTCGACGCCGCGTTCCAGGCCGTCGAGGCCGGTGTGCATCGAGCCCATCAGCGTGCGGTTGCGCACGGTGTGGGCACCGAGGCGCAGCGGCGAGAGGAGGGTCGTGAATGCGGAAGGGGCGTTCATGGCAAAGTCGGCATCCTACAGCTAACTAACGTACGTTCGATGATATAGTCGATCTGCCTTGCGGCGATCATCCGGCCCCTAGGGTTTCCACGGTCCGGGTGGCAGCCTCCGGTGGTGGGCGGTGCGATGCCCGTCGCCCACTCCTGCAGAACTCACCAGGTCCAGACATGACTGCCGCTGCCCACGAACCCGCCGTCCCCCTTGCCGACTGCCTGGCGCCGGGGCGCTTCATCGACAGCGACCATCCGGCGGTGCAGGCGTTCGCGCACGCCCATGCCGACGCCGCGATGACGCCGCGTGAGATTGGCGTCAAGCTGTACTACGCCGTGCGCGACGGCTTCCGCTACGACCCGTACCACTTCGACATGTCGGAGGCCGGCCTCAAGGCCAGCCAGGTGGTGGAAAGCGGGCGCGGCTTCTGCGTGCCCAAGGCGACCTTGCTGGCGGCGGCGGCGCGCGTGCTCGGTGTGCCGGCCCGCCTGGGCTTTGCCGACGTCCGCAACCACCTCACCAGCCCGAGGCTGCTGGAAATGATGCAGACCGACGTCTTTGCCTACCACGGCTACGCCGAGTTGCTGATCGACGGCCGCTGGCTCAAGGCCACACCGGCCTTCAACCTGAGCCTGTGCCAGAAGGCCGGCGTCAAGCCGCTGGAATTCGACGGCAGCGCCGATTCGATCTTCCACGAGTTCGACAACCAGGGCCGGCGGCACATGGAGTACATCAACGACCGTGGCGCCTATGCCGACGTGCCGCGCGAGGAGATGCTGCAGGCCTTCGAAAGCCTGTACCCCAACTACAAGACGTGGATGCAGCACACCGGCAGCGCCGACTTCGAACGGGACGTCCGCGCAGACGGCGCGAAATGACCTCGTCTGTGGAGTCGTCCGCATCGAAGCGCCATGAATTTCCCGGTTTCGACGGCGGCGCCTGGGTGGCCGACATCGCCGGCCCGAGCCATGCGCCCACGGTCCTGCTGCTGCACGGCGGGGGCCAGACCCGGCATGCCTGGGGCGGCACGGCGCTGGCCATGGCGCAGGCCGGCTGGCGCACCGTCGCGCTGGACCTGCCTGGGCATGGCGAGTCGGCCTGGTCGCCGAACGGCGACTACCGCATCGAGACCCTGTCGCGCGACATGGCCCGCTTCTGCCACACCCTGGGCTCGCCGCTCGCCCTGGTGGGCGCCTCGCTGGGCGGCATGATCAGCATGGCGATGAGCGCGCGCAGCGACGCACCGCCCATCGCGGCCCTGGCCCTGGTGGACATTGCGCCGCGCGTCGAGTCCAAGGGCGTCGACCGCATCGTCGAGTTCATGCGCGCGCATCCGGAGGGCTTCGCGACGCTGGAAGATGCTGCGCGCCACATCGCCAGCTACCGGGGCCGGCCGGTCATGGCCCACCCGCGTGGCTTGCAGAAGAACCTGCGTCTGAATCAGGCCGGGCGCTGGACCTGGCACTGGGACCAACGGCTGATGAACGACGAGAACCACAACCACCGCAACGACCCGGCGTTCTTCGAGCGCGCGCTGGAGCAGTATGCGGGCCCGCTGATGTTGGTGCGCGGCGCGCGCAGCGACGTCATCAGCCCGGCAGGTGCAGAGCAGTTCCAGCAGACGTTTCCGCAGGCCCGATTCGTCGCGCTGCCCGGCGCCGGGCACATGGTGGCAGGCGACGCCAACGATGCTTTCACGGCCACCCTGATCGAATTCCTGCGGGAGGTCATGCCGCCGGCGACGCCAGCGTCGCATGAGCCCCACACCCCTGTGTCAGCCGCCAACGGAGAACCCGCGCCGTGAGCCTCAGATCCTTCACCCTGCACGACCAGATCGAACGCAATGCCCTCCTGCACGGCAACTGCACGGCCTTTGTCGCCGATGGTCAGGTCATCACCCACGCGCAGTACGCCGCGCGCGTGGCCAGCCTGGCTGGCGGCTTGGCGGCCGCGGGGCTCGCGGCGGGCGATCGGGTCGCCATCCTGGCGCACAACGGGCAGGCCTATGTCGACCTCATCGGCGCCGCAGCCCGTCTGGGGGCCATCGTGGTGCCGATCAATTGGCGCCTGTCTGCCGAGGAAGTGGCCTATGTGCTGTCGGACACCACGCCCAAGCTGCTGATCGTTGCGCCGGACATGCAGCCGCTGGTGGCCGGTGCCGAGTTCGCAGGGGTGCGCAAGTACACCACCGGCACCGGCGCGGATGCCGGCGCGGGCTGGTCGGCGCTGGCAGACCTGTACCTGGAGCGCGCTGCCCCGGCGCCGGCGGCGATCGCTGACGATGCCGGGCTGTTGATCGTGCACACCGCCGCCGTTGGCGGGCGGCCGCGCGGCGCACTGCTGTCGCACCGCGGCCTGCTGGCCGCGGCGGGCAAGTCGGTGCACGCGTGGAACCTGACTTCCGCAGACGTGCAGGTGGGTGTGCTGCCCCTGTTCCACCTCGCCGGCATCGGCATGACGCTGGCCCTGATGGCCGCCGCTGGCGCCACGGTGCTGCTGCCGCGATTCGATCCCAAGGCCGTGGTGGCGCTCATCGACGAACAGCGCGGCAGCGTCATGGGTTCGTTCCCGCCCATGTTGGGCGCGGTGCTCGACGCCGCTGCGGCCGCCGGGTCCAAGCTCCTGGGCCTGCGCATCATGACGGGCATCGATGCGCCGGACACGCTGGCGCGCTTCGCCGCCGCCTGCCCGCACGCCAGCTTCTGGGTCGCCTATGGCCAGACCGAGACCTCGGGATCGGTATCGACCTCGCGATATGCCGATCGGCCCGGCAGCGCGGGCCTTCCGGTCGAGCAGCACACGGTGGCCATCGTCGACGACGACGACCGGCCCGTCGCCCAAGGCATGGCCGGCGAGATCGTGGTGCGCGGGCCGATGGTCTTCAACGGCTACTGGAACTGCGAGGCCGACAACGCCTTTACCTTCCGCGGCGGCTGGCATCACACGGGCGACATGGGCCGTTTCGACGCCGACGGCTACCTCTGGTACATCGGCCGCTCGGCAGCCAAGGAACTGATCAAGCCAGGCGGCGAAAACGTCTACCCGGCCGAGGTCGAGCGTGCACTGCTCGAGCACCCGGCACTGAGCGCGGCGATCGTGTTCGGGGTGCCGGATGCGCAGTGGGGCGAGGCGATCAAGGCGGTCTGCGTGCTCAAGCCCGGCCAGGCGCTGGCGGCCGACGCGCTGATCGAGTTCGTCGGCCAGCGCATCGCGCGCTACAAGAAGCCCAAGCACGTCGTCTTCGTCGCCGCGCTGCCGAAGACCGCCGCCGGCGGCGCCGACCGTGCGGCGGTCAAGGCCGCGCATGCCGCAGCCTGACGGCCATGTCAGCCCGGTGTGCTCAGCCCGCCGTTGACGCTCAGCGTCTGGCCGGTGATGGCATCCGACTCCGGGCCGGCGAAAAACGCCGCGGCCTGGGCGATGTCGGCGCAGTGCACCGGAAACAGCATGCGCTTTCTCAGGTTGTCGATCATCCCCTGGCCGTGCGCACCGGCCAGTGCCGGCGAGCCGCCGCCCCAGCGCGGCTCGGCGTCCCAGATGTAGCTCATCGCCACGGCGTTGATGCGGATGCCGTCGCGCCCGAGTTCGCGCGCCAGCACGCGGCACATCTGCATCATGCCGCCCGTGGCGCCACCGATGAAGGATTCGCCCACCGTGGCCACGCGCCCGGCATCGGTGCCGATGGCCACGATCTTGCCGTGGCGCTGCGCGCGCATCGCCGCCGCCGCGGCCTGGATGGCGTGCGCGCGGGTCAGCCAGTGCGAACGGATGTAGGTCTCGAAGTCGGCTCCTTCCATCTCCATGAACAACTTGAAGGCCAGCGAGTCGCTGCTGGCGCCGGCGCCGCTGGCCACCAGCACGTCGAGCCGGCCGTGGCGCTGCACGATGCGCCCGACCATTGCCTGCACCGCCTCGCGGTCCGTCAGGTCGGCGGCTTCGAATTCGGCGCGGCCACCGGCGCTGTGGATCTCGTCGACCACGGCTTGACCGTTGTGGGCGTTTCGGCCGTTGACGACCACCAGTGCGCCGCGTTGCGCCAGTTCCTGCGCTGCGGCGCGGCCGATGTAGGCCGTGGCGCCGGTGACAAGGGCAATCCTATCTTGAAGCGTTTTCATTTTCGTCCTATCGTGTGACCTAACGGTTGTTTGGTTCTATGGCATTTTGAAGGAGTTCGAGGTCGATGGGCAAACCTGAAGCGGTGATCGTCGGGGTCGCCGACGTAGCCTTAAAAGACGGCAAGGTGCTGACGCCGATGTCGGTGCTGCAACTGCAGGCACTGGCCGCGCGCGACGCGCTGGCCGACGCCGGCATCCCGATGCGCGAGGTCGACGGCCTGCTCACGGCCGGCATGTGGGGGGTGCCCGGGCCTGGGCAACTGGCCACGGTCACGCTGTCCGAGTACCTGGGCATCGTGCCGCGTTTCGTCGACGGCACCAACATCGGCGGCTCGGCTTTCGAGGCCCATGTCGCACACGCGGCCATGGCCATCGAGGCCGGGCGCTGCGAGGTGGCGTTGATCACCTACGGCAGCCTGCAGCGCAGCGAGGCCAGCCGCAACCTGGCCGGGCGGCCTTCGGTGCTGACCATGCAGTACGAGACGCCCTGGGGCATGCCCACGCCGGTGGGTGGCTACGCGCTGGCGGCGATGCGCCACATGCACGAGTTCGGCACCACCTCGGAACACCTGGCCGAGATTGCAGTGGCCACGCGCAAGTGGGCTGCGCTGAACCCGGGTGCGACGAACCGCGGGCCGCTGTCGATCGACGACGTGCTGAAGAGCCCGATGATCTCGGACCCGCTGCACCTGCTGGACGCCTGCCTGGTCACCGACGGCGGCGGCGCCATCGTCATGACCAGCGCGGCGCACGCCAAGGCGCTGGGCCGCAAGGCCGTGCATGTGCGCGGCTACGGCGAGGCGCACACCCACTGGACCATCGCCGCGATGCCCGACCTGGCGCGCCTGACGGCCGCAGAGGTGGCCGGACGCGAGGCCTTCGCCATGGCCGGCATCGGCCACGATGCGATCGACGTGGTGGAGCTCTACGACTCGTTCACCATCACCGTGCTGCTCACGCTCGAGGCCCTGGGCTTCTGCAAGCGCGGCGAGGGCGGGGCCTTCGTCGCCGGCCAACGCACGGCGCCGGGCGGCCCGTTCCCGCTCAACACCAACGGCGGCGGACTGTCTTACGCCCACCCCGGCATGTACGGCATCTTTTTGCTGATCGAGGCCGTGCGCCAGTTGCGCGGCGAGTGCGGCGAGCGCCAGATCAAGGCCGCCGTCACCGCCCTCGTCCACGGCACCGGCGGCACGCTGTCCAGCGGCGCCACCTGCATCCTGTCCACCCGCTGAGCAGCAGATGACCACCATGTACGACAAGCCCCTGCCTGTAGTCGACCCCGAAAGCGCACCCTACTGGTCGGCGCTGAAGGACAAGCGCCTGATCCTCAAGCACTGCCGCGATTGCGGACGGCACCACTTCTACCCGCGCGCGCTGTGCCCGCACTGCCATTCCGACGCGCTCGAATGGTCGGATGCGCGCGGCACCGGCAGCATCTACAGCTTCACCATTGCCCGGCGCCCGGCCGGCCCGGCCTTCAAGGCCGACGCGCCTTACGTGGTGGCCGTGATCGACCTCGACGAAGGCGCGCGCATGCTGACCAACATCGTCATCGACGATGTCGAGGCGGTGCGCATCGGCCAGCGGGTGGCGGTGCATTTTGACGCCGTCACCGACGACATCACGCTGCCCAAGTTCAAGCTGGCCTGACCCGGCGCGCCTGCATGAACTTCGACATCGACCCCGACACCACGGCCATCGCCGAGGCCGTGCTGCGTTTCATCGAGCGCGAGGTGCTGCCGCTCGAGGCCCGGCACCAGGCCGTGCTGGGCAGCGAGCGCACCCTGTTCCAGGCCGACGGCCGCTACGTGCCCGAGGCGCTGGCGCTGCGCCGCCAGGTGCGCATGCGCTCGGCCGAACTCGGCTACTACAACCTGTTCGGCGACGAGAAGCTGGGCGGCGCCGGCCAGGGCGCGCAGGTGATGGCCCATTTGCAGGAGGCCATCAACCACCGCTTCGGCCCGGGGCGGCCGCTGATCCAGACCGTGGTGCTGCCGTCGCCCTTCACCAACGGCCTGTCGCCGGTGCTGCGCCACCTGGACGCCGGCGTCTTCGAGCGCTACCGCGACGGCATCACCAGCGGCGACAAGACGCTGTGCTTTGCGCTTAGCGAGCCCGACGCCGGCTCCGACGTGTTCGCGATGAAGGCCCGCGCCGTGCGCGAGGGCGATCACTGGGTGCTCAACGGCACCAAGCAGTGGATCACCAACTCGCCCTATGCCGACCACGCCATGGTGTTCGCGCTGACCGACCCCGAGGCCGCGGCGCAGCACAAGGGTGGCGTCACCGGTTTCTTCGTCGACACGCGCACGCCGGGTTTCAGCGTGCCGCGACTGATCAACACCGTCGGCCACCTGGGCGGTGACACCGGCGTGGTGGTGCTGGACAACGTTCGCGTGCCCGACGATCACCGCCTGGGTGCCGTCGGCCGCGGCCTCGCGGTGGCGATGGACGGAGTCAACGCCGGCCGCATGGGCATGGCCGCCACCTGTCTGGGCCTGGCGCGCTGGGCGCTGGACCAGGCCATCGAATACGCCAAGGTGCGCAAGACCTCGGGCGTGCCGATCGCCGAGCACCAGGCGGTGCAGTTCATGCTGGCCGACAGCGCCATGGACATCTACGCCGCCAAGTCGATGATCCAGAACTGCGCCTGGCGCATCGACCAGGGGCTGCCGGCCACCGCGCAGGTCAGCATGGTCAAGGCCTTCTCCACCGAGATGCTGGGCCGGGTGATGGACCGCAGCATCCAGGTGCACGGCGCGATGGGCCTGACCAACGAGCTGCGCATCGAGGAAGGCTACCGCTTCGCCCGCGTGATGCGCATTCCCGACGGCACTGCCGAGATCCAGCGCCGCACCATCGCCCGCCAGTTGCTGGCCGGGCGCAGCGAGCTGTAGGCGCGCTTGCCGAACGCCGTCTTGACACGGTGCATCCCCAGTGAGCGACACGGTCCCGGAACTGGTCAGGGTGTTTGCAAGCACCACGTCGCTGTTGAAAGAAGCGGCGGTCCTGATCGAGCTGCCTTCGCGCCGCCTGGTCCACGTGAATGGGGTGTTCTTCGATGCGCTGGCCTACGCCCCGCATGAGGTGATCGGCCGCACACCCCAGGAGGGCGGATGGTGGCCCGACGTCGCCGCGATGGAGCGATTCATCGCCGACACGGCCGCCGGCGGCGTGGTGGAGCACGTGATCGCCGTACGGACGCGCGACGGCAGCAGCCTGCGCTCGCCGGCCCGGGCCACGGTCCTGCGTGCCGGCGGCGGGGTGAGCTACCTGCAGCTCATCACCTGCCGGCGTCGCGACGTCGGGCCAGTGCGGTTGGAGCACGAGCTGATGTTCAAGCAGGTGCCTGTGGGCATCGCGCTGACCCGCAACCGCACATTTGTCCACACCAACCCGGCCTTCGACCGCATCTTCGGCTGGGTGCCGGGGCGCCTGGCCGGGCTGCCCGGCCGCGCGGTGTGGTCCAGCGATGAGCTCTACGCCGACATCGGGCGCCGAATCGGCCCGGGCCTGGCCCGCGGCGAGCTGGTGGAACTGGAATTGCCCGACATGGTGCGGCCCGACGGCGCCACGCGTGCGCTGCGCCTGCTGGCCCAGGCGGTGGAGCCCAAGCGCGGTGTTGATGGCGGGACGCTGTGGATCTGCGAAGACATCACCGGGCGCATGCAGCTGACACGCCACCTCGAAGAGTCGCGCAACCGCGCTGAACAGGCCAGCCGCGCCAAGAGCCAGTTCCTGGCCAACATGAGCCATGAGCTGCGCACGCCGCTGAACGCGCTGCTGGGCCTGGCGCGCCTGCTGCAGCAGGGCGCGGGCAGCCGGCAGCGCCGGCGCGAGTACCTCGACCTGATGGCCGACAGCGCCCAGAGCCTGTCGTCCATCGTCTCCGACATTCTCGACCTCTCCAAGATCGAAGCGGGGCGGCTCGACATCGAAGTCACGCCCATGGACCTGCATCAGCTGGCGCGGTCGCTGCACCGCTCGTTCAGCGTTCTGTCGCGCGCGATCGAACTCGACTTCGGCTTCCACATCGACCCTGGGGTGCCCGAGGTGGTCGAGGGCGACCCGCTGCGGGTGCGCCAGATCCTGGCCAACTTCATCAACAATGCGCTGAAGTTCACCACCACAGGCTCGGTGCAGATCCGCATCGGGCGGGCCGCCGGATCGAGCGTGCGGCTGGCGGTACACGACACCGGCCCCGGCTTTGACGACGCGACCCGTCAACGGCTGTTCTTGCCGTTCAGCCAGGCCGACGAATCCACCACGCGGCGCTTCGGCGGCACCGGCCTGGGTCTGTCCATCTGCCGCGAACTGGCCGCACTCATGGGCGGTGCCGTGGGCGCAGACAGCGTGCCCGGGCAGGGCAGTGTCTTCTGGGCCGAGTTGCCCTTGCCGCCGTCCGCGCACCCGCCTTCGGCATCCGACTTCGCCGGGCTCGACACCGCCGCACTCGGCGACTTGAACGTTCTGGTAGTGGAGGACAACGACGTCAACATGATGATCTGCGTGGCCCTGCTCGAGCAGCGCGGCGCGCATGTCGTGCAGGCCGCAGACGGTGCGCTGGCACTGCGGGCTGTGCGGGAGCAGGCGGCGCAAGGGTGCGCCATCGATCTCGTGCTGATGGACCTGCAAATGCCCGTGATGGGGGGGCTGGTAGCGACGCGGCTGCTGCGTATGGAGCACAACCGGTTCGAGTTGCCGATCATCGGCTTGTCCGCGGGTGCCTTTTCCGCTGAGCGGGCCGAGGCGTTGGCTGCCGGAATGAACGACTTCGTCGTCAAGCCGATCGAGCCTCGCAAACTCGAGCGCGCGATTCTTCGCGCAGTGGCAGAGCGCATGGAGGTTTTGCGATGAATCCAGCCGCCATACGTGTGGCCCGCCTGGCCGGCGCCATCGGCGCCGAGATCTCCGGCATCGATCTGCGTCAACCCTTGTCTGCCGAACAGTGCGCTGCAGTGCGCCGCATCTGGCTCGAGAACGGTGTCGTGTTCCTGCGCGACCAGCCACTGACGCCGGACCAGTTCCTGGCCTTTGCCCAAGCGATCGGGACGCCGGTGGAGTACCCCTTCGTCAACGGCATCGCCGGCTACCCCACGATCATCGAAGTCAAGAAGCTCGAGCACGAGAAGGTCAACTTCGGCGGTGTCTGGCACACCGACACGGCCTACCTCGACCGGCCTCCGATGGCCACGCTGTTGCTGGCGCGCGAGGCGCCCCCGCAGGGCGGCGACACCTTGTTTGCCAGCCAGGTGGCGGCCTACGAGGCCTTGTCGGACGGCATGAAGCGGCTGCTGGGAACCTTGGGCTGTGTGAACAGCTCCGACAAGGCCGACACCTCGCGCACCCGTGAAGACCGCATCGCAGAAGGTGGCCGCGGCGAGCGGCGCAGCTACGAGGCCGTGCACCCGGCGGTGCGCGTTCACCCCGAAACCGGCCGGCGCGCGCTGTACATGAACGCCGGCCACACGGTGCGCTTTGCCGGCATGACCGAAGCCGAGAGCGCGCCATTGCTGGCCTTCCTCTTCGAGCATCAGAAGAAGGAGGAATTCACCTGCCGCTTTCGCTGGCAGGAAGGCTCGCTCGCGTTGTGGGACAACCGCTGCGTGCAGCACTACCCCATCAACGACTATCACGGGCACCGCCGCGTGATGCATCGCATCACGTTGGAGGGCGATGTACCCCAAGGCTGAGCGTCCCGCGCGACCGAGTTCGGCGCTGGCCGGCTCCGTCACGGGGCCCGATGGCGCGCCAAGCGTCGGCCCGCTGACGGGCCTGAACGAGGACTGGCGGCGCCGCAGCCTGGCGGCGGTCTGGCACCCCTGCACGCAGATGAAGCTGCACGCGGCGGACGGCGCGGCCGACCGCGCCGCGCAGCCGCTGGTCCCGATTGCACGCGCCGAGGGGGTCTGGCTGCACGACTTCGAAGGCCGGCGCCTGCTCGACGGCATCAGCTCGTGGTGGGTGAACCTGTTCGGCCACAACCACCCGGCGATCCGCGCCGCGCTGGTCGAGCAGCTGAACCAGCTGGACCACGTGATGCTGGCCGGCTTCACACACGCGCCGGTGGTGCAGCTGTCCGAACGCCTGGCCGCATTGACCGGCCTCGGCCACGCCTTCTACGCCAGCGACGGCGCCTCGGCCGTCGAGATCGCGCTGAAGATGAGCGCGCACCACTGGCGCAACGCCGGCCGGCCGGCCAAGTGCCGCTTCGTCGGCGTGGCCGGCGGTTATCACGGCGAAACCATCGGTGCGCTGGCGGTGACCGACATCGCTTTGTTCCGAGAGGCCTACGCGCCGCTGCTGCGCCTGGCCGCGACCGTGCCCAGTCCCGATGCGCGCGCGGCCGGCGACGGCGAGGACGCCGCCGCAGTGGCCGAGCGCGCCGCGGCCGCGCTGGCCGACTGGCTGGCCGCGCACCATGCAGAGACGGCCGCGCTGATCGTCGAGCCGCTGGTGCAATGCGCCGCCGGCATGGCCATGCATCACCCGCGTTACCTGCAGCGCGCCCGTGAACTCTGCGACCGTTACCAGGTGCACCTGGTGCTGGACGAAATTGCGGTCGGCTTCGGCCGCACTGGCACGCTGTTCGCGCACCAGCAGGCCGGCATCCGGCCCGACCTGCTGTGCCTGTCCAAGGGCCTGACCGGCGGCACGCTGCCGCTCTCGGTCGTGCTGGGCACCGATGCGATCTACGCCGCCTTCTACGACGACGCGGTGGCGCGCGGCTTCCTGCATTCGCACAGTTACACCGGCAACCCGCTGGCCTGCCGCGCCGCGCTGGCGACGCTGGACCTGTTCGAGCAGACCGACGCGCTGCGCAGCAACGCCATCAACGCCCCGCGCCTTGCCGCGCAGTTCCAGCCGCTGTCGATGCACCCCCGGGTGCGCCATGCACGCCGGCAGGGGATGATCTTCGCGTGGGATGTGGCCAGCAGCCTGCCCGACTTCGCGCGCCGCTACGCCCGCCACGCGCTCGCGCGAGAGGTGTTGCTGCGCCCGATCGGCTCGACGCTGTATGCGATGCCGCCCTATGTGATCTCCGAGGCCGAGGGCGAACACCTGGCGACCGGCGCGCTGGCCGCACTCGAGGCCACGCTGGCCGAGGAGGCCGCCGGCCAGGCGCCCATCCCGGGCGAGGTCGATGGCGTCTGAGCCGCATTCGCTGTTCGTCACCGGCACCGACACCGGCGTCGGCAAGACGCTGGTCAGCGCCGCGCTGCTGCACGCGCTGGCACGCCGCCACCCGCGCGTTGTCGGCATGAAGCCGGTGGCCGCCGGGCTGGTGCGCCAGGGCGAGGGCTGGGTCAGCGAAGACGTTCTGGCGCTGCGCGCGGCGTCGACCGTCGCGGTTCCGCCCGCGCTCGACAACCCGGTGGCGCTGCCCGAGCCCTGGTCGCCGCACCTGGCGGCGGCGCGGGCCGGACGGCACATCACGGTGGCCGAGCTGCTGGCGGCGCAGCGCGCGCTGCTCGCGTACGCCGACGTGGTGCTGGTCGAAGGCGCCGGCGGCTGGCGCGTGCCGATCAATGACACCGAGACGCTGGCCGACCTGGCCGTCGCGATGGCCGCGCCGGTCGTGCTGGTGGTCGGCTTGCGCCTGGGCTGCCTGAACCACGCGCTGCTGAGCGCCGAGGCCATCCAGGCCGACGGCCTGCGCCTGGCGGGCTGGGTCGCCAACAGCATCGACCCGGCCATGCAGTGCCGCGACGGGAACGTCGCCACGCTGCGGCGGCGCCTGGCCGCGCCGCTGCTCGGCGTGCTGCAGTGGCTGGACGCGCCCGATCCACGCGCGCTTCGGCTGCAGCTGCCCGACGGCTTCCGATGAGCTGGGTGGACGAGTTCGGCGATCGCCTGGCCGCGCTCGACGCGCAGGCGCTACGCCGGCGCCGCCGCGCCGTGCAGCCGGAAGCCGGTGCGCGCCTGAACGTCGATGGCCAATCGCTGTTTGCGTTCTGCAGCAACGACTACCTCGGCCTGGCCAACGACCCGGCACTGAAGGCCGCGGTGCACGCCGCCGTCGAGGTGTACGGCGTGGGCGCCGGCGCTTCGCCGATGGTCAGCGGGCACAGTGTCGCCAACGCGGCGCTCGAACTGGAGCTGGCCGAAGCCGTGCAGCTGCCCCGTGCGTTGTACTTCTATGCCGGCTACGCAACCAACGCGAGCATCGTGCCGGCGCTGGTCGGCGCGGGCGACGCGCTGTTCGCCGACGTGCTGAACCACGCCTGCCTGATCGACGGCGCGCGGCTGTCGAAGGCGCAGGTGCGGCGCTTCGCGCACGCCGACCTCGCACAGCTCGACAAGTTGCTCGCGGTCAGCCCGGCACGCCGCAAGCTGGTGCTCAGCGATGCGGTGTTCAGCATGGACGGCGACGTGGCCGACATCCCCGGCCTGCTGGCGCTGTGCGAGCGGCACGATGCGCTGCTGCTGCTGGACGACGCGCACGGCTTCGGCGTGCTAGGCCCGCAGGGCCGTGGTGCGCTGGCAGCGGCCGGGCTGACCGGCGCGTCTGCCTCGCCGGGCCTGCTCTACATGGCCACGCTGGGCAAGGCGCTGGGTGTGGCCGGCGCCTTCGTGGCCGGGCCTGAGGTGCTGGTCGAATGGCTGCTGCAGAAGACCCGCAGCTACACCTACGCCACCGCCGCGCCGGCGCTGCTGGCCGAGGCGGTGCGCGCCAGCCTGCGCTGCGTGCTGACGGACGAGGGCGAGCGCCGCCGCCAGCGGCTGCGCGCGCGCGTCGCGCAACTGCGTGATGGCCTCGCGCCCGGCGCCGACGCGGCGGTCGATGCGGCCGGGTGGGCGCTGCTGCCTTCGGACACGGCGATCCAGCCGCTGGTCATCGGCGACAGCGCGGCAGCGCTGGCCTTGATGGAGCGGCTGCAGGAACAGGGCCTGTGGGTGCCGGCGATCCGGCCGCCGACCGTGCCTGCCGGCAGCGCCCGGCTGCGCATCGCGCTGTCTGCCGCGCACAGTCGCGCCGACGTCGACGAACTGCTGGGCGCGCTGCGCAGCGCCGCCCGCGGGCTGTGAAACCCGCTGGCTGACCGCGAGGATCAGGCCAAAGCGGCAGTCGCGGCGCGCAGTGTGCGTTGCAGTGCGGCCAGCACCACATCGCGCGCCTTGTGCTGCGGGTCATGCCCGACGCCAGGCAGGGCCGTGACTTCCATGCGCATCCTGCCGTGGTGGACCAGGGCACTGGCGCTGGGGCGCCAGCCGTAGTCATCGGCCTGGCCGAAAATCGCTGTCACCGGGCAGCGCACCTCGGCGATCTGTTCGGCCATCGTCCACTCGACCGCATCGTCGGTCGACCACGGCCCGTGCCAGCCCCAGAACATCGAATCCGTCTTGTCGCCGTGGTGGCGCATCAGGCGTTCGCGCAGCCCACCGTGCTCGAACGCCCGGCGCGCGGTGTCCATGCCTCGCACCATGTGCAGGTCCAGGGCGATGGTGGGCGAGCAGGCGCAGACGCCCAGCACCGCCTTCGGGTGCGCCGCGGCCGCCAACACCGACATGGCGCCGCCGTCGCTGTGGCCGAACAGGAGCGCGCGCTCGATGCCGAAGTGGCGCAGCAGGTCGCCGAACACGGGGCCGGACTCTTCGAGGCGATAGCTGCGCTCACGGCCGCCGGTCAATGCGTCCGAGCCGCCGTAACCCCAACGGTCGTAAGACAGCACGGGCAGCTGGGTCGTGTCTGCGATCTCCTGCGGGAGGTCCTTCCAGGTGCTGGTGCAATCCAGGCCGCCGTGCAGCATGACGACGACCGGGCGAGTGCCGTCGATGCGGCCCCAGCTCCAGGCGCTCAGACGGTGCCCGCTCGCGACAAATTCATGCTGCTGCATCGTGGTCCTTCGGATGTCGTTTCAGGGCCTGTCGGTCGCAGTACCGGCGCGTGCGCACAGCCTTCGCGCAAGGTCGTCGCGAATCAGGTGCAACTCCATCAGCATGGCGTCAATGCACTGGCGCCGACGCTCCAGGGCGGCCATGGCCTGTTCGCCCTCCAGAACGGTGCCTGCCGACTCCGAGTCGGCAGGGGGGGAGGGCAGTCCGTAGAGGCGAAGGTACCGTCGCATCTCGGTCAGCGAGAACCCGATGGCCTTGAAGCGGAGGATCAGCTTCAGTGCGCGAAGCTCGCCGGCACCGTACACACGTGCACCTCCCACGCGGCGCGGACTGAGCAGCCCGAAGGCCTCGTAGTGGCGAATCGCTCGCAGCGAGATCCCGAACCGGCGGCAGGTCTCGACGATGCCAAGGCACGCGACCGGGTCGGCTGTCGATGCGGACTCCAAACTCTTCGCGGCGCGTCGTCCGGCCGGAACTGGCATGTTCGCGCTGCGGAACTCAATAAGACTTCGGCAGCCCCAGCACATGCTCGCCGATGTAGTTCATCAGCATCTCGTTGTTGATCGGCGCGATCTCCAGCAGGCGGATCATCGGCCACAGCGTGACGACGTCGTAATCGCGGTCGAAGCCGTAGCCGCCATGGGTCTGCAGCGCCGCCTCCACCGCGGCCACCGCGGCGCGCGAGGCCAGCAGCTTGGCCATGTTGGCGTGCGCCCCGGCGTCCTCGCCGTTGTCGAAGCGGTCGGCGGCGTCGTAGGTCATCAGCCGCGCGGCTTCGAGTTCGGCCTTGGCCAGCGCCATGCGGTGCTGCAGCGCCTGGTAGCTGCCGATGGGCTTGCCGAAGGGCTTGCGGTCCTTGGCGTAGGCCACGCCCTTGGCCAGTGCGTAGTCGCCCAAGCCGATCGCAGCGCCCGCGGCCAGCAGGCGCTCGGAATTCAGGCCCTCGAACATCAGCTTGGCGCCTTTGCCGGGCTCGCCAATCACGGCGTCGGCGGGCAACTGCACGTTGTCGAAGAACACCATGTACTGGCGCTCGGCCGTCTCGACCTGGATGTTGAGCTGCTTGAGCGTGATGCCCGGGGTCTTCATGTCGAGGACGAACAGCGACATGCCGTCGGTGCGGTGCTTGACCTCGCCGGCCTTCGTCGTCCGCGCCACCACCATCATGGTGTCGGCGTCGCGCGCGCCGGAGATGAACACCTTCTGCCCGTTCAGCGTCCAGCCGCCGTCGGCATTGGGCGTGGCCAGGGTCGTCATCGCGAAGCTGTTGGTGCCGGCGTTGGGCTCGGTGATGGCAAAGCACATCTTCTTCTCGCCGGTGCAGGTGGGCGTCACGTACTTGGCGATCTGCTCGCGCGTGCCGTTGCGCACGATGGGCACGCGCGCCAGGCCGGTGACGACCAGGAACAGTGTCGGCACGCCGGCCAACGCCAGGGCCTCGTTCAGGGCCGTGATCTCGAGCACGCCGCCGCCCGAGCCACCGTACTCTTCGGGGATCGACAGGCCGAGCAGGCCGAACTTGCCCAGGGCCTGCCAGAGTTCTTCGGGGAAGCGGTCTTCCTTGATGCACTGAAGGATGTAGCTGCGCGGGTACTGCGCGGTGACGCCGCGCGTGGCTTCCTGGATGTCGCGCACCCGTGACTGGATCTGCGAGGAAGCGGTCTTGCGGCCGGTGGGCGAAGTGACGGAGTTCATGGGGGGTCCTTTCGGTGGCTGTGCCAGGAAGCGAGGCGTCGCGGAGCAGGTTTCAGAGGGCGTCAGAGGGCGTCAGAGGGCCAGGTCGGCAGGGATGGGCACCGGGTGGTCGAGCAGCATTTGCGCGTAGGCCTTGCCCTGCGAGTCCATGCGCACCGATGCGATGCCGCCGCCGCCCAGCGCTTCGTGCAACATGAAGTTCAGCGCCTGCGTGCCCGGCAGGTCATAGCGCTTCACCTTGCCGTGGACGAGGTGCGCGAACCAGCGTGCCACGGCCTCTTCGGTGATGGCGGCGCGGATGAAAGGCAGGAATTCGGGCCTGCGCGCGATGATGCCGATGTTGGCCGAGTCGCCCTTGTCGCCGCTGCGGCCCCAGGCCAGTTGCACCAGCGGCACGCTGCGCGTGCCGCGCGCGAAGGCGTCGGGCGCGGGCAGCGGGCCGCCGACGGCGGGCAGCGCGGCCGGGTCCAGCGGCTGGCCGGCGAGTTGCGGCGCGGCCACCTGCTGCGTACCCATGTCGATGCTCGCGCTCAGCTGCGACTTGGGCACCAGGCACGAGAACAGCCTTACCACCGGCTGCACCTTGGGCCGCCCGCCGGTGAAGCCGGTGATCGCCGGCGACGACATCAGCGCCATCGGCGCGACCTCGCGCGAGAACAGCTCCAGCGCGTCCTTCAGCGGGTGGCGCACGCCGACCTTGAGCATCACCTCGCGCGCCGACACGCGGGCCTGCGCGCCGTAGGTGTCCTCGGCGCCGATGGCCTCGACGCTGGCCTCGGTGAAGTCGGGCCAGCCGCGCGCGGCGAAGTGGCGCCGCATGCGCGCCAGCATCGCCGCGCCGGTGCGGCGCGCCTTGGCACCGGCGTCGATGCCGCCGATCATGAACAGGCTCATCGCGCGGAAGCCGTCGGCGTAGGTCAGGCTGGCCTTGGCCTGGTCGGTGGGCGCCCGGCCGCGCGCGCCCTTGACCTCCACGCGATCCGGGCCCAGCTGCGTCAGCGTGACGGCGGTGAAGTCGCACACCACGTCGGGCAGGATGTAGGCGCGCGGGTCGCCGATCTCGTAGAGCATCTGCTCGCCCACGGTGGACGGGCACACCAGCCCGCCAGTGCCGGCCGGCTTGGTGACGACGAAGCTGCCGTCGGCGCGGCAATCGGCGATGGGGAAGCCCATGTCGTCCCAGTCCGGAACGCTGGCCCAGTCGGTGTAGTTGCCACCGGTGGCCTGCGTGCCGCACTCGATCAGATGGCCGGCCAGGCTGCCCTGGGCCAGTTTGTCCAGGTCGGCTGCGGTCCAGTTGAAGCGGGCGATCAGCGGCGCCAGCGTCACCGCGCTGTCCACGCAGCGGCCGGTGACGACGATGTCGGCGCCGGCGGACAGCGCCGCGGCAATCGGGAAGGCGCCGAGGTAGGCGTTGGCGCTCATCACCTTGGCCGGGAAGGCGGCGCCGGAGAACATCTCCGTCGTGCCCGCGGCGCGCATGGCCTCGACCTGCGGCATCAGGTCGTCGCCCAGCACGGCGGCGATCTTCAGCTCCACGCCCTCGGCCTGCGCCGCGGCCACCAGCGCGTCGCGGCAGGCGGACGGGTTCACGCCGCCGGCGTTGGCGATGACCTGGATGCCGCGCGCCTTGATCTGCTTCATCAGCGGCTTCATGGTCGCCACGAAGTCGGGCGCATAGCCTTGCGTCGGGTCCTTCGCCTTGGCGCGGATCAGCAGCGACATGGTGATCTCGGCCAGGTAGTCGAAGACCAGCACGTCGATGTCGCCGCGCTCGACCAGTTGCGCCGCGGCGAATTCGGTGTCGCCCCAGAAGCCTGAGGCGCAGCCGATGCGAAGGGTGTCTTTGCTCATGGGGTTCGTCTCCGTGCGTTCGGTTTGCGCTCAGGGCTGGGCCGGTGCGGCGTCGCGCGGCCAGAAGATGCGCCAGATGCCCTTGGCCGTGGCGCAGGTGCGTCCTTGGGCATCGAGCAGCTCGCCTTCGGCGAAGGCGATGTTGCGGCTGGCGCGCACGACCTTGCCGCGGGCCTGGAAGTGGTCGCCGCTGGCGGCATCGACGTAGCTGATGTCGAGGTTGATGGTCGACTGGCGCAGCCGCTGCGGGTCGATGCCGCGCATCTCGGGCCGTGCGAGCAGCGACGAGGCGATCGCGCAGCCCAGCGCGCCGTCGAACATGTAGGCGATGACGCCGCCGTTGAGCACGGCGTCCGAGCCGCCGCCGCCGCGCTGCGTCGCCATCACCTGGGGCAGGCGCACCACGGCTTCGCCGACACCGACGATCTCGACCTCCAGCCCTTGCGCGCGCATGAAGTCGTTGTTGCCCCAACGCCGCCAGAAGGCGTCGATGACGTGCCGAGGCAGAGGGTTGTCGCTCAACGGTGGGTCTCCGGTTCAGGCAGCCAGGCCCAGCGCCTGGATGCGTTCGACATGGGCCAGCAGCGAGCGCTTGGCCATCGGCCACAGGGCCTTGGGCGTGTCGGCGTAGGCCAGCGGCACCCAGTCGTCGGGGCCGCCGTCGGGCTGCTGGCGCATCGCGGCGACGACCTTGGCCTCGCGCGCCAGGCGGTGCGCCTTGAGCCTGGCGATGGTGTCGGCGGCCGCCCCCATCACGTGGCCATGGGCCGGCAGGATGAAGCGGATGGCATCGCTGCCGCAGGCGGCGCTCAGCGTGTCCAGGGAATCAAGGTAGTCCGCCATGCTGCCATCCGGCGGATCGATGATCGTGGTGCTGCCGTTCAGGACGTGGTCGCCCGAGAACAGCAGGCCGTCTTCTTCGACGACCAAGCACAGGTGGTTGGCGGCGTGCCCCGGTGTGTGGATCGCGCGCAGCGTCACCGGGTGCTCCGGGTCGTCCAGATGCACACGCTCGCCGTCGCCGAGTTCACGGTCGGGCACGAACAGCGAGTGCGCGCGCGCGGTCGCTGCCGACGCCATGCCCAGGATGGGCGGGCGCTGGCCGCCGCGCTGCGCGCAGAAATCGGTCAGCGGCTTGGCGGCGGGTGAATGGTCGGGGTGCGAGTGGGTGCACAGGATGGCGCGGATGTTGCCCCCGGTGGCCTCGAACAGGCGCGCCACGTGCTCGAGATCGGGCGGGCCGGGGTCGATGACGACGAAGCCGCCGGCGGCGCTGCCGACGATGTAGCTGTTGGTGCCGGGGCCGGTCATCACGCCGGCGTTGGGTGCCGTCAGCCGCCACAGGTGGCGCAGCAGTTGCACCGGGCGCTCGCACTGCCAGTCGAGGGCGTGTTCGAGCTGGCCGTCGGGACAGACCAGTTCCAGCTCGCCGAAGGGCAGGTCGGACTCCATGTAGCGTTGCGGCTTGCCGCCGACGAGCGCGCCGCGCGGGCACGAGTCCCACAAGGGCTGGCCGCCGGCGCAGGCCTGCAGCACGGCGTCGATGTGATCGAAGCGGGCCAGCCACTGCAGCGTGCGCAGGGTCGGGAAGATCAGCGGCAAGCTGCCTTGCTGGTGGCGCTGCAGCGCCAGCTCGGCGCGCAGCCAGACCGGCTCGAACTGCTCGGCATCGTCGGCCACGGGGGTCTGGCCCTCGGGCATGCGGGCGATCAGGAAGGCGGTGCTGAAGCGGCGCGGGCCGACGTCACGGTCGGTGGTCCAGCGCGCCAGCGTGTGCACTTCGGTGGCGGCCAGGCGGAGGCCGCGCTCGCGCAGCTGCGGGTACAGCGGCTGGTCGCGGCGGATGGCGGCCAGCTCGGCCGCGGCCACGGGCCGGCCGTCGGCGTGCCGCGCGTGCAGCACGCCCAGTTCCTCGAAGCTCTCGCGCAATGCCGCGAGCGCGGCGCTCAGCTGCGCCGCGGCGCTACCCTCGCGGCCGTGCACGAGGTCGTGGGCGCGCGCGTCTTCATCGTCGATGCGGCCGCCAGGGAACACGAACACGCCGGGCAGGAAGCTGGCCGTCGGCGAGCGCCGGGTCAGCAGCACCTCGGGGCCGGCGGCGGAGGGGCGCAACCAGAGCAAGGTGGCCGCCGGCCGGGGCTCGACGGGCTGGCGCGCGGGGTGCAGGTGCAGGGTGGGGCGGACCATGGCTTCGGCCTTCGTCAGGCGCTGGCGCTGTTGGTGCGCAGCAGCTCGTCCAGCGTGCGCTCGAGGTGGCGCAGCGAATTGCATTCGCGTGCGATGTGGCAGTAGGGCGCGTAGCGTTTCATCTCCGAATCGCCCAGGCCCCAGAACGACACCGGCTCGGGGTTGAGCCAGATCACGCGCCGCGCGCGGCCATACAAGGTCTTCATGATCTCGGCATGCGCCTGGCCGCGGTTGTTGCGCGCGTCGCCCAGGATCAGCACCGTGGTGCGGCGGTCGATGCGGTGCATCAGCTGTTCGTCGATGTCCTCCAGCACCTGCCCGTAGTCGGTGCCGGCGCCGCCCACGGCGTGCATCACCCGGTCGACCGCCTGCTCGACCGGCAGCGCCTCGAAGGTGGCGCTGACGTCGACCAGATGGTTGGTGAAGGCGAAGGACTGCACGTCGGAGACCAGCTCGTCCAGGCTGTACAGGAACAGCAGCAGGAAGCGCGCGTACTGGCGCACCGAGCCGCTGACGTCGCAGATGGCCACCACGCGTGGGCGCTCGATCTTGGTGCTGCGCCAGAAGGTCTCGAACATCACGCCGCCGTAGGCCGCATTGGCGCGCATGGTGCGGCGGAAGTCGAGCTGGCCGCGCTGCTCGCGCCGCTTGCGGTGCGCGTGGCGTTCGGCCAGTCGGCGCGCGATCTTGCGCACGATCTCGTGCATGCGCGCGAAGTCGCGGCGGTCGATGTTGGACAGCTTCTGCGTCTGCAGGAAGTCGTCGTGCAGCTCGCGCGTCGGCGCCGTGCCGTACATCGACAGCTTGCGTTCGACGAAGTTGCGCACTTCGTTGAACAGGTGCTTGCGCGCGCGTTCGAGCTCCACTGCGCGCTGCGGCGCCTGCGTCTGCCGGCGCGCCTCGGTGATCTCGCGGTCGAGCAGGTCCAGCCCCATGGCGCGCTGGATCTTCTGCGTGTAGTAGCCCTTCTGCGTGAAGAACCAGATGTCGGTCAGGCCGACGTCGCGCGCCGCCTGCTGCATGCGGCGCGACAGCGCGGCCGAGTCGCCGGCCAGCAGCAGCTGCGACAGGGCCTGCCCGGCGCTGCCCTGGCAGCCGCCGGGGCCGCCGCTGCCCTGGCCGCTGCCTTCGGCGCTGGACAGCGGCTGCTCGTCGGGCGGTGGCACGGCAGCGGGCGCCGCGCCGGGCTGGCCCGCGGGGCGCGTGCCGAAGGTATCGAAGTGGAAGAAGCGATCAAAGGTCTGGTCGAAGATGGCCCGGTCGGGTACGGTCTTGACCAGCGTCGCGCCGAGCGCGCTCTTCAGCAGCTCTCGTTCGCGCCAGCCCACCAGCGCCGTGGCGCGAGCAGCATCGATTTGCGCGTTCAGGCTGACTTCGATGTCGCTGCCGCGCAGCGCCTTGAAGAAGTCTTCAAGCGTGGCTTGCATGATGGCTCGACAGCGGCAGTTCCGCGTCCTTGCGCGCCTGCGCCAGCAGCGCCGGGAGCTGCTCGGTGGCCGAGGCAATGTCCTGCTCGAACTTGAGGAACACGTTGAGGGTGTCGCGCACCAGATCCAGGCTCAGGTGCTCGGCGTTGAGCAGCAGCAGCGTCTTCGCCCAGTCGATGGTCTCGCTGACCGAGGGCTGCTTCTTCAGGTCGATGGCGCGCACTGCCTGCACGAAGGCCACCAGCTCGCGATTCAGGGTCTGCGACAGCCCGGGCACGCGGCGCTCGAGGATGGCGCGCTCGACCTTGGCCTCGGGGAAGGGGATGTGCAGGTGCAGGCAGCGGCGCTTGAGCGCGTCGCTCATCTCGCGCGTGTTGTTGCTGGTCAGGAACACCAGCGGCTTGACCTTGGCCACGATGGTGCCGATCTCGGGCACCGAGACCTGGAAGTCCGACAGCACTTCCAGCAGGAAGGCCTCGAACTCGGGGTCGGACTTGTCGATCTCGTCGATCAGCAGCACGCAGCCGCGCTCCTGGTGCAGCGCCTGGTACAGCGGCCGCGGCTCGAGGAAGTGCTCGGAGAAGAACAGGTCGTCGTGGCTGTGCAGGCGCTCGATCGACGCCGCCAGGCCGACCGCGCCCTGCATCATCTCGGCCAGCTTGTCCTTCAGCAGCTGCGTGTAGAGCAGTTGCTTGCCGTACTTCCATTCGTACAGCGCCTTCGATTCGTCCAGGCCCTCGTAACACTGCAGGCGGATCAGCGGCACATCCAGGATGGTGGCCATGCTCTTGGCCAGTTCGGTCTTGCCGACGCCGGCCGGGCCTTCGACCAGGATCGGCTTTTCCAGGTTGAACGCCAGGTAGACCGCGGTGGCGAGCTCCCGGGTGCAGATGTAGTCGACGTCCGCGAGTCGGGACGACACCACGTCGACGGTGTCGAAGTGCGAGTCATGCAGGGATTTCATGGTTTTCCTTGGTACTGACCAGGCCGGTGCCGGCCTTCAGATGGCGTGCTTCGCCGACCCCGCGCGCAATGCCGAGCACGATGCGAAGATCGCTGGCGATGTCGAGCAGCCGAGTTTCGTGATCGTCGAGCTGGGCAGCAAAGGCTTCGAACCCGGCCTGCCAGCGCTGCAGCAGGATGCGCAGCCCGGCGTTGAGATCGGCCAGCTTTTCGTCGGGTCCGTGGCCAGCGAGTTGCCGCCAAGACTGCGAAACCAGGGTGTCGATCGCCATCAGCTCCAGCCGCAGCGCGCCCAGGCGCTTCAGCGTGTCCGGGGTCGGGCCGGCGCATCGCTGCCAGCGGGCGAGCGCCTCGAGTTCGGCCTGCATCGCACCCACCATGGCGCTGCCGAGCAGGGTGTCCTCGAGGGTCCGCAGCGGTTTGGCGATCAGGTCGAAGGCCTTGCCGTCGGTGCTCAGAGGCCGCGCATCGGGGACAAGGCAGCCGTCCAGCACCAGGCCGCAGTGGCCCAGCGGCAGCAGCACTGCGTCACGCCCGGTCGGTCGGCGGGCCAGGCCCGGATTGTCGGCGTCGACGATGAAGGCGTCGAAACGCTTGCGCCCAGCGTCCTCGCCCGTGACCGCCAGCACGACGACGACATCGGCCGCCGGGCCGTTGCTGACGAAGGACTTCTCGCCCTCGAGCAACCATTGGCCGTCGTGCCTGCGCGCCGCACAGCGCAGCAGCTTGGGGTGGGCCCCGGCCTGGGGCTCGGAGATGGCCAGGGCAACGATCTTGCGGCCTCGGGCCATCATGCGCAGCAGGGCGCGATGGCCGTCATTGCCGACGTGCGGGCCGATGACGAAGCGGCCGAGCATCTCGTTCATCAGCCAGCCCAGGGCCAGCCCCAGGTGGGCCGTCTCGCGCGCGATGATGCCCGCCAGTGCAGCCACGGCCGGCCAGTCGGCACGGGGCTCGCCGCCATCGGGGTCGAACCCCACGCCCAGCATGGCCTGTGCGCCCAGGTGCTGCCACCAGGCGCGGGGGAAAGCATCGCCGCGCGACACCGCAGGCGCGCTGCGCAGCGCCTCGTGCATCGCGGCGCAAAGGCGGGCCGTTGCGCCGTCCTCGATGTCGGGTTGGTTCATCCGTGGAACCCCAACTGGCGCGCTGCCAGGTCGCGCATGACCTCTTCGGCGCCGCCGCCGATGGCGTTGACCTTGACCTCGCGGTAGATGCGCTCGACCTTGACGCCGCGGATGAAGCCGGCGCCGCCGTGCATCTGCACCGCCTCGCTGGCACAGTGGGCCATGGTCTGGGTGGCCTGGTTCTTCAGCAGGCAGATCTCACCGACAGGTGCTTCGCCCTGTTCGACGCGCCAGGCCAGCAGTTCCAGCAGGGCCTGCGTGGCCTCGATGCGCATGGCCATGTCGGCCAGCTTGTGGCGCGTGACCTGCTGGTCGATGAGCCGGCCGCCGAACATCTCGCGCTGCTGGGCCCAGGCCAGGGCCTCGTCCAGGCAGACGCGGGCAAAGCCGTTGGCCCCGGCGGCCAGGAAAATGCGCTCGCGGTTGAAGTTGAGCATGATGGCCTTGAAGCCCTGGTTCTCGGTGCCCACCAGGTTGTGCACGGGGACGCGGCAGTCGTCGAAGTGCAGGGTGGCGGTGTCCGAACACAGCCAGCCCATCTTCTCCAGCCGGGTCTGTGTGAAGCCGGGTGTGCCCTTGTCCACCAGCAACAGCGACACCCCACCGGGGCCCGGCCCACCGGTGCGCACCGCCACGGTGTAGAAGTCTGCGCGAATGCCCGAGGTGATGAAGGTCTTGGAGCCGTTGAGCACGAAGTGATCGCCGTCGCGCCGCGCCGTGGTCTTGAGGTTGGCCACGTCCGAGCCGCCCGAGGGCTCGGTGATGGCCAGCGCGCTGATCTTCTCGCCGCGCAGCACCGAAGGCAGCACCTTGCGCCTGATCTCGTCGCAGCCGACGTTGACGATCGGCGGGCAGCCGATGGTGTGCGACAACAGGCTGGCCAGCACGCCGCCGGCGCCACAGCGCGCCAACTCCTGCGCCGCGATGATGGTCATGAACAGGTCGCCGTCGTTGCCGCCCCAGGCTTCGGGGAAGCCCAGTCCGAGCAGGCCGATCTCGGCGGCCTTGCGGTACAGCTCCACCGGGAAGCTGGCCTGCGCCTCCCAGGCCTCGACGTTCGGCGTGATCTCGCGCGCGACGAAGCGGCGCATGGCGTCGCGGAAGGCCGCGTGCTCGGCGCTGTAGAAGGGGCTGCTGTTGGCGGTGGCACTCATGGTCTGGCCCTCGGTAGTCGTTCAGGCCGGCGCGGCAGCTTCGACCAGCGTGGCGATGACGGCGCGCGTGGCCACCTGGTCGCCGGCGCGCACGGCGACACGCTCGACCACGCCGTCGCGCCGCGCGACGAGCTGGTGCTCCATCTTCATGGCTTCCAGCACCGCCAGGCGCTGGCCCTTGGTGACGGCATCGCCCGCCTGCACCAGCACCGCCAGCACGCGCCCGTTCATCGGCGCGCTGATCGTCGACTCGGCCGCCTGCTCGCTGCCGCGCGGCGGCGCGTAGGTCACGTCGTCGACGCTGGCGACGCAGCCGTCCAGCGCCAGGTGCAGGCTGCCGCCGGCCGCCACCGCGGTGACGCGGGTGTGCACGCCGTCGATCGACAGCGGCCGGTCGGCGCCGTCGGCAGGCCCGAGTTCGATGTCGTGCGCAACGCCGCCGTCGAGCTCGACGTGCAGGCGCCCCGGCCCGCGCACCGTCACGTGCACCGCATGCCGGCGCTCGCCCTCGGCCAGATCCATGGGCCAGCGCGCCGGCCCGTTGGAGCGCCAGCCGGCCTGCGCGCCACGGTAGGCGCTGGCGTCGAAGCACAGCGCGGCGGCAACGGCCACCACGCTCGTGCCGGGCGCCTTGGCCTGCAACTGCGCGGGCCCGAAGTGCTGGCCGATGAAGGCCGTGGTGGCGGCGCCGGCGGCGAATTCCGGGTGTTCGGCGGCCGCCGTCAGGAAGCCCAGGTTGGTCGGCAACCCCAGCACACGGGTGGCGCGCAGCGCGCCCAGCAGGCGGCGGCGCGCCTCGTCGCGCGTGGCGCCGTGGGCGACGATCTTGGCGATCATCGGGTCGTAGTAAGGGCTGATGGTCTGGCCGCTGGCCAGGCCGTGGTCGACGCGGATGCCGGGGCCGGCCGGTGGCTGCCACAGCGCCACGTCGCCGCTTTGCGGCAGAAAGTCGGCCTGCGGGTCCTCGGCGTACAGGCGCACCTCGATTGCATGGCCCTGCAGCGGCACCTGGTCCTGCGTCAGCGGCAGTGCTTCGCCGCGCGCCACGGCCAACTGCCAGGCCACCAGGTCCTGGCCGGTGATGCATTCGGTGACCGGGTGCTCGACCTGCAGCCGCGTGTTCATTTCCAGGAAGTAGAAGCGGCCTTCGCGGTCGAGCAAAAACTCGACCGTGCCGGCGCCCACGTACTGCACCGCCTTGGCCGCAGCCACCGCCGCCGCGCCCATGCGTGCACGCAAGGCGGCATCGACGGCAGGCGAGGGCGCTTCCTCGAACACCTTCTGGTGCCGGCGCTGGATCGAACAGTCGCGCTCGCCGAGGTGGATGACGTTGCCGTGCCGGTCGGCAAACACCTGCACTTCGACGTGCCGCGGTTCCACCACCGCGCGCTCCAGGATCAACTCGTCCGAGCCGAAGGCGTTGGCGGCCTCGGACCGCGCCGTGGCCAGTGCCGCGGGCAAGTCGGCCAGGTCGGCCACCAGGCGCATGCCGCGCCCGCCGCCGCCGGCCGCGGCCTTGACCATGATGGGCACGCCGATCTCGCGCGCCTGGGCGAGCAGCGTCTGGTCGGACTGGTCGGCGCCCTGGTAGCCGGGCACGCAGGGCACGCCAGCGGCCAGCATCAGGCGCTTGGCAGCGGCCTTGTTGCCCATCTGCTCGATGGCGTGCGGGTCGGGGCCGATGAACACCAGCCCGGCGGCCTGCACCGCACGCGCAAAGGCGGCGTTTTCCGACAGGAAGCCGTAGCCGGGGTGGATTGCGTCGGCGCCGCTGGCGGCGGCAGCGCGCAGCACGGCGTCGATGCTGAGGTAGCTTTCGCGCACCGGCGGCGGGCCGATGCACAGCGCCTGGTCGGCCTGCTGCACATGCAGCGCGCCGGCGTCGGCCTCGCTGTACACGGCCACCGTGCGGTAGCCTTCGGCGCGCGCGGTGCGGATGACGCGGCAGGCGATCTCGCCGCGGTTGGCGACAAGCACCTTGCTGAAAGTGGTGTTGCTCATCGTCGGCTCACATCCGCGCCACGCCGAAGCTGCTGGGCCGCAGCGTGCGTGCCCGGCCTTCGCGGCAGACGGCCAGCGCGGTGGCCAGCACCTGGCGCGTGTCGCGCGGGTCGATGATGCCGTCGTCCCACAGCCGGGCGGTGGCGAACAGCGCGTGCGACTCCATGTCGAAGCGCTTCAGGATCTCGGCGCGCATCGCGTCCAGGTGAGCCGGCTCGGGTGCCTTGCCGGCGCGCGCCAGCTTCTCCTCGGTGACGATGCGCATCACCGTGGCCGCCTGCTCGCCGCCCATCACGGCCACGCGGGCATTGGGCCAGGCGAAGACGAACTGCGGGTCGTAGGCCCGGCCGCACATGCCGTAGTTGCCGGCGCCGAACGAGGCGCCGATCATCAGCGTGATGCGCGGCACCGTGCAGTTGGTGACGGCCTGGATCATCTTCGAGCCGTGCTTGATCATGCCGACCTGTTCGACGTCCTTGCCGACCATGAAGCCGGTGGTGTTCTGCAGATAGACCAGTGGCGTGCCCGACTGATTGCACAGCTGCATGAACTGCGTGGCCTTGTTCGAGCCCTGCGGATCGATCGGGCCGTTGTTGCCGATGAAGCCGCAGGGCTGGCCTTCGATGGCACCGTGGCCGCAGACGGTGGCGGCGCCGAACTCGGGTTTGAAGTCGAGGAAGTCCGAGTCGTCGATGAGCCGCGCCAGCAGTTCGCGCACGTCGTAGGGCTGGCGGTAGTCGGGCGGCACGAGGCCGGCGATGTCGTCGGCCTCGTAGCGCGGCGGCTTCCAGGCGCGCAGCGGCACGGCCGGCGTGTTGTTGCTCCAGGGCAGGCGGGCCAGCACGTCGCGCGCGATGCGGATGCCGTCGGCGTCGTCCTCGGCCAGGTACTCGGCGACGCCCGAGATGCGGGTATGCATCTCGGCGCCGCCCAGTTCCTCGTCCGTCGCGATCTCGCCGGTGGCCGCCTTCAGCAGCGGCGGGCCGGCGAGGAAGGCCTTGGCGCGGCCGCGCACCATGATCACGTAGTCCGACATGCCCGGCAGGTAGGCGCCGCCCGCGGTGGAGTGGCCATGCATCACCGTCACCTGCGGAATGCCGGCTGCGGACAGCCGCGCCTGGTTGGCGAAGCCCCGGCCGCCCTCGATGAAGACCTCGCCCACATGCATCAGGTTGGCGCCGCCGGATTCGACCAGCCGCACCACCGGCAGCTTGTTCTCGAGCGCGATGGCTTCGGCGCGCAGGCTCTTCCTCATGCCCATCGGCGTGATCGTGCCGCCCTTGATGGCGCTGTCGGACGCGACGATCATGCAGCGCACGCCCGAGACAAGGCCGATGCCGGTGACGATGCCGCCGCCCAGCACGTTCTTCTCGCCGTCGTCGTCGTGCATTCGAAAGCCCGCCAACGTGGACAACTCCAGCCAGGGCGAGCCCCGGTCGAGCAGGCGCGCGACGCGCTCGCGCGGCAGCAACTGCTTGCGGGCGCGGAACCTGGACTCCATCGCGTTGGATGTATCGCGCACGCGGCCCTCGAAGCCGCGGAAAGATTCGATCAGGGCGAGCATCTGCGCCCGGTGGCGCGCAAACGGTTCGGAGCCGGAGTCGATCTGGGACTGCAGGACGGGCATGGGTGGCGATGATTCGTTCGATGCGGATGGAAGGGCCGAAACGCAGGCTGGGGTTCGCGTGAGCGGACCCCCGCCCCTTGACCGACCAGACAACCGTTGACCTAACGACCGTTAGAAAGAGCAATGGTACAGGAAAGTGGCGCCGACGTCACTGGCAGTCCGTTATGGCGACGACTGCTGGTCGAGCAGAGCGCGCGCGCCGCGCCGGAGGTCGCCGAGGTAGCCTGCGCCATCGAAAGCGGCCGCGTCGTCCAGCGCGGCGCCACCGCAGAATCGCGGGCCCACGAGAACATCCGCAAGTGCCGGCTCGGCCTGTCGGTCGCTTCCTGGAAGAAGAGCTCGCGTGCCGTGACGCGCCGCAAGCGCTGCAAGCGCCGCACGCACTGCAAGCGCAGGCTCGATTGAACCGGCCCAGCGGGCACGCCGGCGTTCAGCGCTGGTAGAAGACCTCGTTCTCGCGTGCCATCTTGCGCAGCAGCTCGGGCGGCGCGAAGCGTGGGCCGTGCCGCCGCGCCAGTTCCTCGCAGTCGCCGACGAAGGCGGCGATGCCGCGACTGTGGATCTGGCCAATCGGTCCGCCCAGGAACGGCGGGAAGCCCCAGCCGAGAATCGCACCGACATCACCGTCGATCGCGGCCGTGAGCACGCCTTCTTCCATGCAGCGCACGGTCTCGATCGACTGGATGAACATCAGCCGGCGCTTGGCCTCGGCCACGTCGGGCTGCTGCGCGGCGGGCGGCCAGATCTCGGCCAGCCCCGGCCACAGGCGCTTGGCGCCGCCCTGCGGATAGTCGTAGAAGCCCTGGCCGGCCTTCTTGCCGAGCCGGCCGAGCTGGTCGACCATGCGGTCGCAGACCTCGTCGATGGCGCTGCGCACATAGGCTGCACCCAGATCGGCGGCGGTCTGCCGGCGGATGCGCGCCATCAGCTCCAGCGACAGCTCGTCGGCGAGCGCCAGCGGGCCCACCGGCATGCCGGCCATGCGCCCGGCGTTTTCGATCAGCGCCGGCTTCACGCCTTCGGCGAGCAGGGTCAGGCCCTCGCCGACGTAGGTGGAGAACACGCGGCTGGTGTAGAAGCCGCGGCTGTCGTTGACGACGATGGGCGTCTTGCGCAGCGCCTTCACGAAGTCCATCGCGCGCGCCAGGCAGTCGTCGCTGGTCGCTTGGCCGCGGATGATCTCGACCAGCGGCATCTTCTCGGCCGGCGAGAAGAAGTGCAGGCCGATGAAGTTGGCCGGCCGCACCGAGGCTTGCGCCAGGCCGGTGATCGGCAGCGTGCTGGTGTTGCTGGCGAACACCGCGGTGGGCGCCAGCATGGCCTCGGCCTTGCGCGTGACCTCGGCCTTCAGCGCGCGGTCTTCGAACACCGCCTCGACCACGATGTCGCAGCCGTCGAGCGCTGCAAGGTCGCTGGTCGGGCGGATGCGCGCCGCGAGCTTGGCCCGATCGGCCTCGCTCATGCGCCCCTGCTGCACCTGCTTGGCCCAGCGCGCATCGGCGTAGGCCTTGCCACGCGCGGCCAGCTCGGCGCTGGTGTCGAGCAGCACCACATCCAGCCCGGCTTCGGCCGCCGCGCAGGCGATGCCGGCGCCCATCATGCCTGCGCCCAGGATGCCCACCTTGCGGTAGGCGGCGGTGGCCACGCCTTGCGGCCGCGCCGACAGCTTGTTGGCGGCGGTGATGCCGAAGAACAGCGAGCGGATCATGTTCTTCGCTTCGGCCCCGACCGCGAGCTTCACGAACTCGCGCATCTCGACCTTGCAGCCGGTCTCGATGTCGACCTGGCAGCCGTTGTAGACGCAGCTCATGATGGCCGCCGGCGCCGGGTAGTTGCCGAAGGTCTTCTCGCGCAACATCGCGTTGCCGGCGGTGAAGGTCTCGTAGCCGGCCGGGCTCTGCACCGGCCCGCCGGGCAGCTTGAAGCCCCTGCGGTCCCAGGGTTGCACGGCGTTGGCCGCGCCGTCCTTCAGCAGCCACTCGCGGGCACGCGCCAGCAGCTCGCCGGCGGGCACCACCTCGTCGACCAGGCCGGCGGCCAGGGCCTTGGCGGGCGTGACCTTCTTCCCTTCGAGCAGGAAGGGCAGGGCGTTGCGCACGCCGATCATGCGCGGCAGGCGCTGCGTGCCGCCGCCGCCCGGCAGCAGGCCGATGCCGACTTCCGGCAGGCCGATCAGCGCCTTCGGGTTGTCGGCGGCGATGCGGCGGTGGCAAGCCAGCGCCACCTCGTAGCCGCCGCCCAGGGCGGTGCCGTTGATCGCGGCGACGAACGGCTTGCCGCCGGTCTCGATGCCGCGCATCAGCGCGTGCAGCTCGCTCACGAAACGCAACATGCCGGGCGCATCTTCGATGGCCAGCATCATGTTCAGGTCGGCGCCGGCGATGAACTCGGGCCGTGCCGAGGTGATGATCACGCCCTTGACCAGCGGGTCGGCCACGGCCTTGCGGACCGCTTCGCCGAAGGTCGCCATCGAACGCTCGTTGAGCACGTTCATCGGCGCATCGGCCATGTTCCAGGTCAGCGTGGCGATGCCGTCGGCGCCGGTCGTGTAGTCGATCGTCATGGGGTTGGTCCTTGGGGCGCGTTCAGACGCGTTCGATGATGGTGGCGATGCCCATGCCGGCGCCCACGCACAGCGTGGCCAGGCCGGTGGCCAGGTTGCGGCGTTCCAGCTCGTCGAGCAGCGTGCCCAGGATCATGGCGCCGGTGGCGCCCAGCGGATGGCCCATCGCGATCGCGCCGCCGTTGACGTTCATGCGCTCGTGCGGCACGTTCATCACCTCCATGAAGCGCAGCACCACCGAGGCGAAGGCCTCGTTCAGCTCGTACAGGTCGATGTCCGAGGCCTTCATGCCGGCGATGGCCAGCGCCTTCTCGGCCGCGTAAGAAGGGCCGGTGAGCATGATCGTCGGCTCGCTGCCGACGGCCGCGAACGAGCGGATGCGGGCGCGCGGCTTCAGGCCCAGCTGCCTGCCGATCTCGGCATTGCCGATCAGCACCGCGGCGGCGCCGTCGACGATGCCCGACGAATTGCCGGCATGGTGAACGTGCTCGATGCGCTCCAGCTCCGGGTAGCGCTGCAGCGCCACGGCGTCGAAGCCGAGGCGCTCGCCCTGCAACTTGAACGAGGGTTCGAGCTTGGCCAGCGACGCGGCCGTGGTGTCGGGCCGCAGGTGCTCGTCGCGCTCCAGCACCGGCAGGCCGTTCACGTCGCGCACCGGCACCACCGAGCGTGCGAAGCGGCCTTCGGACCAGGCCACGCCGGCGCGGCGCTGGCTTTCGATCGCGTAGCGGTCGACGTCCTCGCGGCTGTAGCCGTAGAGCGTGGCGATCAGATCGGCCGAGATACCCTGGGGCACGAAGTAGGTGGGCAGGGCCACGGCCGGGTCGGCCGGCCAGGCACCGCCGCCGGTGCCCATCGGCACGCGGCTCATGCTTTCCACGCCGCCCCCGATTGTCAGCGGCGACTGCCCCGACATGACCTTGGCCGCGGCGATGTTGCAGGCCTCCAGACCCGAGGCGCAGTAGCGGTTGATCTGCACGCCGGCCGTCGTTTGCGCGTAACCGGCGGTGAGCACGGCCACGCGCGCGATGTTGGCGCCTTGTTCGCCCACGGGCTCGACGCAGCCCAGGGTCACGTCGTCGACCTGCACGGTGTCGATCTGATTGCGGTCGCGCAGCGCCTGCAGCGCCGTCACCGCCAACTGGATGGGCGTGATGCCGTGCAGCGCGCCGGACGCGCGGCCCTTGCCGCGCGGCGTGCGTACGGCGTCGTAAATGAAGGCTGCGGTCACGGTGCTGTCCTTGAGAAAACGGTGGGGGTTGGAAGCGAAGTGAAATGGAGTAGCGGCAGGGGCACTGTTGTCACAGCGTGCGGCCGATGATCTCTTTCATGATCTCGTTGGTGCCGCCGTAGATGCGCGAGACGCGGGCGTCCGCGTAGGCGCGCGCGATCGGGTACTCCCACATGTAGCCGAACCCGCCGAACATCTGCAGGCAGTCGTCGAGCAGGCGACAGTGCAGGTCGGTGGTCCAGTACTTGGCCATCGCGGCGGTGGCGGCGTCGAGCTCGTTCTTCATCAGGCTGTCGATCAGGCGGTCGACGAAGACGCGCGCCACCTGCACCTGCGTCTTCCATTCCGCCAGCCGGAAGCGGTTGTGCTGGAAGTCGATGACGCGCTCGCCGAAGGCCTTGCGCTCCTTGGTGTAGTCCAGCGTCCACTGCAATGCCGCTTCGGCACCGGCCACCGCGCCGATCGCGATCTGCATGCGTTCCCAGGCCAGTTCCTGCATCAGCAGGAAGAAGCCCTTGCCCTCGCCGCCCAGGATGTTGCTCGCCGGCAGCCGCAGGTCGTCGAAGAACAGTTCCGAGGTGTCCTGCGCCTTCATGCCGATCTTGTCGAGATTGCGCCCGCGCTTGAAGCCGGGGCGGCTGGTCTCGACCAGGACCAGCGAGGTGCCCTTCGCGCCCTTGGACGGGTCGGTCTTGGCGACCACGATCACCAGGTCCGCGTTCTGGCCGTTGGTGATGAAGGTCTTCTGGCCATTGAGCACGAGCTCGTCGCCGTCGCGCAGCGCCGTCGTGCGCACGGCCTGCAGGTCGCTGCCGGCGCCGGGTTCGGTCATGGCGATGGCGCCGATGACCTCGCCGCTGGCCATCTTCGGCAGCCATTCGCGCTTCTGCGCTTCGCTGCCATAGGCGAGGATGTAGGGGGCCACGATGTCCGAGTGCAGCCCGAATCCGAGGCCGCTGGCGCCGACGCGCATCACCTCTTCGATCAGCACCGCGCTGTGCAGCCGTGTGCCGCCACCGCCGCCATAGGCCTCGGGAATCGCCGGGCAGAGCAGCCCGGCGGCACCGGCCTTGCGCCAGACGGCGCGCGGAACGATGCCCTCGGTCTCCCAGCCGGCATGGTGCGGCACCACTTCCTCGGTCAGGAAGCGGCGCACCTGGTCGCGAAACAACTCGTGTTCCTCGGAGAAGATTGGGCGCGGGAGCATCGCAGCGGTTCCTTTGTCGTTGGCGTCGTACATGCAGCGCCGGCGGCGCATCGACCTAACGCTTGTTAGCTGTTAGAGTATAGGGCATGGACGACGCGGACGACACAAGCCGGAGAGGCCTGATCCTGAGAACCGCGGCGAAGCTCTTTCGCGAGCACGGCTACGAACGTACCTCGGTGCGGCAGATCGCCGAGGCCCTGGGCATGACCTCGGGCTCGCTCTTCTATCACTTCGCCACCAAGGAGGAGTTGCTGGTCACCGTGATGGAAGAGGGCGTGCGAGACATCATGCGCGGGGTGCAGAAGGGCCTGGCTGGCGAATCGTGCCTGCCCGAACGCATGCTGGCGATGGTGCGCTGCCATCTGACCGCCCTGCTTGGGCCGAAATTGGACGCGATGACCGTGATGCTTTACGAATGGCGCAGCCTGTCGGAGCCGGCACGGGCACGCGTGCTGACCTCGCGCGACGCCTACGAGGAGCTGTGGATGGCGCCGATCGACGAGGCTGCTGCGCTGGGTCTGGTGGACGCCGATACGCTCCTCGTGCGCCAGACGGTGCTGGGCGCGCTCAACTGGACGGGTCAATGGTATCGGCCGGACCGTCGCGTCGGCGTGGAACTGCTGGCGCAGCGCATGTTTCACTTGCTGTTTCCGCGCCTGGCCGAGCGACTGGGCTCGGTCGTGCCCCAGGGCATTGGACTCGAGAGCGTGCGGACCCCGGCATGAACGCGAGCGCAAGCACCAAGAGCTGCTGCGCGCGATGTACAGGGAGTGGAGATGGGAATGGCGGGAGCCGCAGCCTGCTTCGGCTTCGAAGGATTGGCATGTAACACCGATGGAGAAAAAGTGAAAGTACTTGTCGCCGTGAAACGGGTGCTCGACTACAACGTCAAGGCTCGTGTGAAGTCGGACGGTTCGGGAGTCGATCTCGCGAACCAGAAACTGTCGATGAACCCCTTCGACGAAATCGCCTGTGAAGAGGCGGTGCGGCTGAAGGAGGCCGGTGTGGTCACCGAGATCATCGCCGTCTCTTGCGGCCCGGCGGCGTGCCAGGAGACGCTGCGCAGCGCCATGGCCATCGGCGCCGACCGCGGCGTTCTGGTCGAGAGCAACGAGGTGCTTGAGCCGCTGGCCGTGGCCAAGCTGATGCAGCACGTGGCGGCCAAGGAAAGCGTTCAGATTGCCATCTTCGGCAAGCAGGCGATCGACGACGATGCCGGGCAGACCGGTCAGATGTTCGGCGCGCTGATGGGCTGGGCCCAGGCCACCTTCGCCTCGAAGGTGAAGATCGAGGGCGGCGCAGCGACCATCAGCCGCGAGATCGACGGCGGGCTGGAGACGCTGCAGATGAATCTGCCGGTGGTCATCACGACCGACCTGCGCCTGAACGAGCCGCGCTTCATCACGCTGCCCAACATCATGAAGGCCAAGAAGAAGCCGCTCGAGGTGATCAAGGCTGCCGACCTGGGCCTGGATCTGGCGCCGCGCACCGCCACGCTGCGCGTGGACGAACCGGCAGCGCGCAAGGCCGGCATCAAGGTGGCCGATGTGGCCGATCTCGTCAAGCGACTCAAAGAAGAGGCGAAGGTGATCTGATGACGACCCTGATCATTGCTGAACACGACGGCGCGGCGATCAAGCCCGCCACGCTCAACACCATCGCCGCCGCTGTGAAGATCGGCGCTCCGGTGCACGTGCTGGTGGCCGGAAGCGGCTGCGCCGCCGCGGGCCAGGCCGCCGCGGCGGTGGCCGGCGTCGCCAAGGTGCTGGTGGCCGACGCCGCCCACTATGGCGCCCAACTGGCCGAGAACCTCGCCGCGCTGGTGGTCCAACAGGTGCGCGCCGACGCCTCGTGCACGCACGTGCTGACCCCGGCCACGGCCTTCGGCAAGAACGTGCTGCCGCGCGTGGCCGCGCTGCTCGACAGCTCGCAGCTGTCCGATGTGACGGCGGTCGAGTCGCCCGACACCTTCCAGCGCCCGTTCTACGCCGGCAACGCCGTCGCCCGTGTGCAGTCCAAGGACAAGGTCAAGGTGCTGAGCATCCGTACCACGGCCTTCGACCCGGTGGCGGCCAGCGGCGGCTCGGCGGCGGTGGAAAGCATCGCGGCGGCTGCCGACCTGGGTCTGACGCAGCTGGTCGGGCGCGAGGTGGTGAAGTTGGAGCGGCCGGAACTGACGGCCGCATCCATCATCGTCTCGGGCGGCCGCGGCCTCGGTGCGGCCGACAAGTTCCACGGCGTGCTCGAGCCGTTGGCCGACAAGCTGGGCGCGGCGCTCGGCGCCTCGCGCGCCGCGGTCGACGCCGGCTATGCCCCGAACGACTACCAGGTCGGGCAGACCGGCAAGATCGTGGCGCCGCAGTTGTATGTCGCGGTCGGCATCTCCGGCGCCATCCAGCACCTGGCGGGCATGAAGGACAGCAAGGTCATCGTGGCCATCAACAAGGACGCCGAGGCGCCGATCTTCCAGGTCGCCGACTACGGGCTGGTGGCTGACCTGTTCCAGGCCGTGCCCGAACTCGTGTCGGCGCTGTAGATCTGCCGGCCGCTGGCGGCGACCGACAGCACCTTGTTGGCGCCGCCCTTCTTCACTACCTAACGTATGTTCGGTAGAATAGTCGCGGTCCCTCCAGCCCTGCGCCCATCCCCATGTCCGAAGCCCGCGAACGCCATCCTGAACTGCGAGCGGCCCTGCGCGAGCTGTGCAGCCGTTTCCCCGACGAGTACTTCCGCGGCATCGACGACGCGCGTGGCTACCCCGAGGCCTTCGTCGATGCCCTGACCCAGGCCGGTTGGCTGGCGGTGATGATCCCCGAGGAATACGGCGGCGCCGGCCTCGGCCTGGCCGAGGCCTCGGTGGTGATGGAAGAGGTCAACCGCAACGGTGGCAACGCCGGAGCCTGCCACGGCCAGATGTACAACATGGGCACCTTGTTGCGCCATGGCTCGGTCGAGCAGAAGCGCCGCTACCTGCCGAAGATCGCCACTGGCGAGTTGCGCCTGCAGTCGATGGGCGTGACCGAGCCGACCGCTGGCACCGATACCACCAAGCTCAAGACCACCGCGCTGCGCAGCGCCAGCGGCGACCGCTACGTCGTCAACGGCCAGAAGGTGTGGATCTCGCGCGTCCAGCACAGCGACCTGATGATTCTGCTGGCGCGTACCACGCCGCTGGCCGAGGTCAAGCGCAAGTCCGATGGCATGTCGATCTTCATCGTCGATCTGCATCAAGCGATCGGAAACGGGCTGACCGTGCGCCCGATCCGCAACATGGTCAACCACGAGACCAACGAGCTGTTCTTCGAAAACCTGGAGATCCCGGCCGAGAACCTGATCGGCGAGGAAGGCAAGGGCTTCAAGTACATCCTCGACGGCCTGAACGCCGAGCGCACGCTGATCGCCGCCGAATGCATCGGCGACGGGCGCTGGTTCGTCAAGCGCAGCGCGGCCTACGCCCGTGATCGGCGTGTGTTCGATCGCCCCATCGGACAGAACCAGGCGGTGCAGTTTCCGATCGCCGAAAGCCACATCGAGCTGGAAGCCGCCGACCTGATGCGATGGCGCGCCTGCGACCTGTTCGACGCCCACGAAGCCTGCGGCGCCGAGGCCAACATGGCCAAGTATCTGGCGGCCAAGGCCTCCTGGGAAGCCGCCAATGCGGCGATCCAGACCCACGGCGGGTTCGGCTTTGCCTGCGAATACGACATCGAGCGCAAGTTCCGCGAGACGCGGCTGTACCAGGTGGCGCCGATCTCGACCAACCTGATCCTGTCCTACGTGGCCGAGCATGTGCTCGGCCTGCCGCGTTCATTCTGAAGGATGGCGATGCTTCCCTTGCAAGGCATGCTGGTTGTCACGCTGGAACACGCCATCGCGGCGCCGTTCTGCACCCGGCAGCTGGCCGACCTGGGCGCACGCGTCATCAAGGTCGAACGCCCCGGCGAGGGCGACTTCGCCCGTGCCTACGACACGCGCACACGCGGCTCGGCCTCGCACTTCGTCTGGTGCAACCGCGGCAAGGAAAGCCTGACGCTGGACTTGAAGAACCCCGGCGCGCGGGCGGTGCTGCAGAAGCTGGTGGAGCGCGCCGACGTGCTGGTGCAGAACCTCGCGCCCGGTGCGGCCGCACGCATGGGCCTGGACCATGCCAGCCTCGCGCCCATCAACCCGCGCATCGTGGTGTGCGACATCTCGGGTTACGGCGACGGCGGCCCGTACACCGAGAAGAAGGCCTACGACCTGCTGATCCAGAGCGAATCAGGCTTCGTCTCGGTGACCGGCACGCCCGAGCATCCGTCCAAGGCCGGGCTGTCGATCGCCGACATCGCCGCCGGCATGTACGCTTACAGCAGCGTGCTGGCCGCGCTGCTGGAGCGTGGGCGCACCGGCCGCGGCCAGCGGCTCGAAATCTCGATGCTCGAGGCGATGTCGGAATGGATGGGCTACCCGCTCTACTACACCTTCGAGGGCCAGCCGCCGCCGGTGCGTGCCGGCGCCTCGCACGCCGCCATCTACCCCTACGGCCCTTTCACCTGCGGCGACGGCAAGTCGGTGGTGCTGGGCGTGCAGCACGACCGCGAATGGACGGCCTTCTGCGACAAGGTCCTGCTGCAGCCGGCGCTGGCCAAACAGTACCTGGGCAATGCCAACCGCCTGGCGCAGAAGGACAAGCTGTTCGGCATCATCGACGCCGTGCTTTCCAAGCTGACGGCGGCGCAGTTGATTGAGCGCCTGGAAGACGCGCAGATCGCCAACGCCCAGCTCAACGAGATGGCCGACCTGTGGAAGCATCCGCAACTGCAGGCGCGCCAGCGCTGGGCCGAAATCGGCACGCCGGGCGGGCCGGTGCCGGCGTTGTACCCGCCTCACCACCTGTCGGGCGACGAGCCCCCGCCGATGGGCCCGGTGCCGGCCCTGGGCCAGCACACCGATGCCATCCTGGCCGAACTGGGCTGCAGCGCGGCCGACATCGCGCGTCTGCGTGCCGAGCGCGCGGTCTGAGCCTGAAGGGCCGTTCATGAGCACGCAAGACACCCACAGCGCCAGGCTGGCCGCCTTCGCCGCCGGCCTGCGCTTCGACAGCATTCCGGCGCCGGTGCTGCGGCGCACCGAAGATCTGTTCCTGGATTGGGCCGGCTCCGCGCTGGCGGGCAAGAGCGCCCGCGCGGTGCAGGCCATCGAGGCCTATGCGTCCAGCATGGGGCCGGCCGACGGCAGCGCCGAAGTGCTGATCACGCGGCGCATGACCTCGCCGCATTTCGCCGCCATGGTCAACGCGGCGGCTTCGCATGTGGTCGAGCAGGACGACGTGCACAACGGCTCGGTATTCCACCCCGCGGCGGTCGTCTTCCCGCCGGCGCTGGCGGTGGCGCAGGCCATCGGTGCCAGCGGGCGCGAGTTCCTGGCCGCGGCGGTGGCGGGCTACGAGGTCGGCATCCGCGTCGGCGAATTCCTCGGCCGTTCGCACTACCGCATCTTCCACACGACCGCCACGGCGGGAACGCTGGCCGCCGCGGCCGCCACCGGTCGGCTGCTGCGGCTGGACGCGGCGCAGATGCTGCACGCCTTCGGCAGCGCCGGCACGCAGGCGGCCGGGCTTTGGGAATTCCTGCGCGATGCCGCCGATTCCAAGCAACTGCACTGCGCCCATGCCGCATCGGCCGGGCTGGCCTCGGCCTACCTGGCACAGGCCGGTTTCACCGGCGCGCGCCAAGTTCTTGAAGGCGCGCAGGGCCTGGCTGCCGGCATGTCGAGCGATGCCGACCCTGCGCGCCTGACCGCCGGGCTGGGCAGTCGCTGGGCGACGGCCGAGACTTCGTTCAAGTACCACGCCTCGTGTCGCCACACCCACCCCAGCGCCGATGCGCTGCTGCTGCTGATGCGCGAGCACCGGCTGAAGCCCGATGACATCGCCGCCATCACCGCGCAGGTCCACCAGGGTGCCATCGACGTGCTCGGCCGCGTCGTCGTGCCCGGCACCGTCCACCAGGCCAAGTTCTCGATGGGTACCGTGCTCGCCCTGGTGGCCGAACACGGTTATGCGGGCCTGGACGAGTTCGATCGCCACTTCCTGGCGCCCCGCATCGCCGCGTTGCGCGACAAGGTCACGATGCAACTCGACACCGAGGTCGACACGGCCTATCCGCAGCGCTGGATCGGCAAGGTCATCGTGCGCACGCTGGACGGGCGCACGCTGCAGGCGCGTGTCGACGAGCCCAAGGGCGACCCGGGCAATTCCCTCAGCCGCCCCGAGCTCGAGGACAAGGCGCGCCGTCTTGCCGCCTACGGCGGCGCGGCAACGCCGGCCGAAATGGACGCGCTGATCGCCCGCACCTGGGGCGTGGCTGACGCGCCCCGCGTGGGCCGCTGGCTGCCGGCATGAGCGCCGCCGGCGCGTCGCCACGCGCCTACCTGTTCGTTCCCGCCGACCGGCCCGAGCGCTACGCCAAGGCGCGCGCCTCGGGGGCCGACGCGGTGATCGTCGATCTCGAGGATGCAGTGGCGCCCGCAGCGAAAGCCGGCGCGCGCGACGCCCTGGCCGATGCGCTGGACGAGTCCGCGCCAGTGGTGGTGCGCATCAATGCCGCCGGCACGCCGTGGTTCGAGGACGACCTCGAGCTGTGCCGGCACCCCGGCGTGGCGGGCGTGATGCTGCCCAAGGCCGATGGCATCGACGCCGTCTGCAGCGCCTTCGAGGCCTGCTTCAAGGACGTGCTGGCGATCATCGAATCGGCGCGCGGCGTCGAGGAGGCGCGCCACATTGCGCGTGTGCCGGGCGTCGTCCGGCTGGTCTTCGGCAGCGTCGACCTGGCGTTGGACCTGGGCATCGACTGCGACCCCGAAGGCACAGAAAACGAACTGCTGTACTTCCGTTCGCAGGTGGTGCTGGCCTCGCGCCTGGGCGGGCTGGACGCGCCGGCCGATGGCGTCAGCACCACCATCGACGACGCGGTGCGGCTGCGCGCCGACGCCGAGCGCGCACGGCGCCTGGGTTTCGGCGCCAAGCTGTGCATCCACCCCAGACAGGTGGCAGCAGTGCAGGCCGCCTTCATGCCCGACGCAGAGCGCGTGGCGTGGGCGCGCCGCGTTTGCGCGGCGTTTGCGGCAGCCGGCGGGGCCGCCGTGGCCATTGGCGGCCAGATGATCGACAAGCCGCTGCACGAGCGCGCCCTGGCCATCCTGCGCAGCGCCGGCGGCACTGCCTGAATCACAACGCAACGAAGGGACTTCCATGGCCCGCAAGACCAAGCCCATCCGCTCCGACATCGCATGGAGTACGCCCGACCGAATCGAGGTCCACGGCAAGAGCCTGCCCGACGAATTGCTGGGCCACATCAACCTGGGCGATATGGCCTTCCTGCAGATCGTGGGGCGGATGCCGACCGCGCAGGAGTCGAAGCTGTTCAACGCTGTGGCCGTCACGCTCGTCGAACACGGCATCACGCCCAGCGCGTTGGCGGCGCGGCTGACCTACGCCGGCGCGCCCGAATCGCTGCAAGCCGCCGTCGCGGCCGGGTTGTGCGGTCTGGGCACGGTGTTCGTCGGTTCCACCGAAGGCACCGCGAAAATGCTGTACGAGGCGCTCCCGCCGGGCACGCAGGGTGCCGACCTGGAGCAGATCGCGCGCGATGTGGTGGCCGGGTTCCGCGCGCGCGGCGCCATCGTGCCCGGCCTCGGCCATCCGCTGCACAAGCCGGTGGACCCGCGCGCACCTCGGCTGTTCCAGATTGCCGCGGAGAACGGGTTCTCGGGCGACTACATCAAACTCGAGCAGCTGATCTGCGCCGAGGCCGAGCGGCTGTCAGGCAAGATGCTGCCGGTCAACGCGACCGGTGCCATCGGTGCCATCTGCTGCGAACTCGGTCTGCCGTGGAAGATCGTGCGCGGCATCGGCGTGCTCGCGCGCGCCATCGGGCTGGTCGGCCACATCCTCGAGGAGAGCAACAACCCGATCGCCGTCGAGATCTGGCAGCGGGTGGAGGACGAGGCGACGGCGCACATCCGTCCTGGCGCCTGATCGGCCCATTTCACCCTACCGAAGCGGTACCACCATGTCCGAGCTCACAAGCCCCGTTGCCCAGCCGATCGAACTGTTCCGCCCCGTCCCGCGCCAGAAGGCCGGCGGCGCAGCGCAGCGCTGGCCGGTCGACGCCGTGGCCGCGCTGTTCGAGCTGCCCTTCAACGACCTGATCTTCCGCGCCCAGCAGGTGCACCGCGAGCACTTCGATGCCAACGAAGTGCAGCTGTCGACGCTGCTGTCGATCAAGACCGGTGGCTGCGAAGAGGACTGCGGCTATTGCCCGCAGTCGGTTCACTACGACACCGGGGTCGAGGCCACCAAGCTGCTGGACCCGGCCACGGTGGCCGCCGCGGCGCGCGCCGCGCGCGAGCAGGGCGCGTCGCGCTTCTGCATGGGCGCGGCCTGGCGAGCGCCCAAGGACCGCGACATCGAGAAGGTGGCCGAACTGGTGCGCGTGGTCAAGGCCGAGGGTCTGGAGGCCTGCTGCACGCTGGGCATGTTGACCGACACCCAGGCGCATGCGCTGAAGGAGGCCGGCCTGGACTACTACAACCACAACCTCGACACCGCGCCCGAGGCCTACGGGCGCTTCATCTCCACACGCACCTACGACGACCGCTTGCAGACCCTGCAGAGCGTGCGCGAGGCCGGTATCAACGTCTGCTGCGGCGGCATCGTCGGCATGGGCGAATCGCGCCGCGAGCGTGCCGGCCTGGTGGCGCAGATCGCTAGTCTCGACCCCTACCCGCAGTCGGTGCCCATCAACCAGCTGGTGCAGGTGGAGGGCACGCCGCTGCACGGCACTGTGGCGCTCGATCCCTTCGAGTTCGTTCGCACCATCGCGGTGGCGCGCATCACCATGCCCAAGGCCCGCGTGCGCCTGTCGGCGGGTCGCCAGCAGATGGGCGAGGCGGTGCAGGCGTTGTGCTTCCTGGCCGGTGCCAACTCCATCTTCTACGGCGACAAGCTGCTGACCACCGGCAACCCCGACTGGGCGGCCGACGAGCGCCTGCTCGGCGCGCTGGGCATCGCGGCGCGCTGACTGCTTCACCTGGAGACATCGCCATGTACCGCCAGATGCTGAAGTCCAAGATCCACCGCGCGACGGTGACCGCATGCGAACTTCACTACGAGGGTTCCTGCGCCATCGACCTGGATCTGCTGGAAGCCGCCAATCTGCGCGAGAACGAGCAGGTGCACATCTGGAACATCGCCAACGGTGAACGCTTCATCACCTACGCCATCTGCGGGCAGCGCGGCAGCGGCATCATCTCGCTCAACGGCTCGGCGGCGCGTCGCGCGGCGCTGGGCGACCTGATCATCATCGCGGCCTTCGGCTGGGTGGCCGAGTCCGCACTGGCACAGCACAAGCCGGATTTGGTGTTCGTGGACGAACGCAACCGCGTCCGCGAGATCCGCTCCAGGATCCCCGAGCAGGGCACCGCATGAGCACCACCGCCACGGTCGCCATGTCCACCGACACCGAGCGCAAGCCCGTCACACTGCACCGCTTGCGTCGCATGCTGGCCGAGGGCGAGAAGATCGTCATGCTGACCGCGTACGACGCCAGCTTCGCACGCCTGGCCGACGACGCCGGCGTGGACTGCCTGCTGGTGGGCGACTCGCTGGGCATGGTGGTGCAGGGGCGCACAAGCACCGTGCCCGTCATGCTGGACGAGGTGGCCTACCACCTGCGCTGCGTCGCCGCCGGCAACCGCCACGCCTGGCTGCTCGGCGATCTGCCCTTCGGCACCTACGAAGCCGGCCCCGAGCAGGCGCTGCGCTCGAGCGCGGTGCTGCTGCAGGCCGGCGCTCAGATGGTCAAGCTCGAAGGCGGTTGGGCGGTGGCGACCGTGCGCTTCCTGGTCGCGCGTGGGATCCCGGTCTGTGCGCATCTGGGCCTGACACCCCAGAGCGCGAATGCGCTCGGCGGCTACCGCGTGCAGGGCCGCGACGCCGCCGCTGCCCAACTGCTGGAACGCCGCGCCCGCGAGTTCGCAGAGGCGGGCGCGGCGATGCTGGTGCTGGAACTCGTGCCCGCCGCGCTGGCGCAGCGGGTTCAGGTGCAGAACCCGGGACTGGTCGTCATCGGCATCGGGGCCGGGGCCGATGTTGCCGGCCAGGTTCTGGTGCTGCACGACATGCTGGGCGTCACGCAGGGCAAGCTGCCGCGTTTCGTGCGCAACTTCATGGCCGAGGGCGGCAGCATCGGCGATGGGCTGCGACGCTATGTCCAGGCGGTCAAGCAGCGCACCTTCCCAGACCCCACGCTGCACACCTATTGAACGCTGCCAACGGATAAGCACATGCACGTCATCCACACCATCGCCGCGCTGCGCGAGGTCCTTGCGGGAACGCCCGGCGCGAGCTTCGTGCCCACCATGGGCAATCTGCACGACGGCCACCTGGCTTTGGTGCGACTGGCCAAAAAACAGGGCGGGCCAGTGGTGGCCAGCATCTTCGTCAACCGCCTGCAGTTCGCGCCGCACGAGGACTTCGAGCGTTATCCGCGCACGCTGGACCGCGACTGCGAACTGCTGCGCCAGGTCGGCTGCAACGTGGTATTCGCTCCCGACGAACGCGAGCTGTACCCGACGCCCCAGCGCTACACGGTCCAGCCTGATCCCGAGCTTGCGGACATCCTCGAAGGACATTTCCGGCCCGGCTTCTTCACGGGTGTGTGCACGGTGGTGGCGAAGCTGATCCAGTGCGTGCAACCCCGCGTGGCGGTGTTCGGCAAGAAGGACTACCAGCAACTGATGATCGTGCGCCGCATGGTCGAGCAGTTCGCGATGCCGATCACCATCGTGGCCGGCGAAACCACGCGTTTGCCCAACGGGCTGGCGCTGTCGAGCCGCAACGCCTACTTGTCCAGCGACGAGCAAGCCCGTGCGGTGCAGCTGTCGGCGTGTCTGCGCGAGGTGCGGGCCGGCCTGTCTGCGGGCGTGATCGCCGTCGACGCGCTCGAGGCAAAGGCGCTGCACCTGCTGCGCCAAGGGGGGTGGCTGCCGGACTACCTCACGGTGCGGCGCCAGCACGATCTGCTGCCACCCTTGGCCGGCGACCTGGGTGCCGCGGTGCCGCTGGTCGTGCTCGCGGCGGCGCGGCTGGGACAGACTCGCTTGATCGACAACATAGAACTCTAGGCTCGCCCGAACCCGCGCATCGCTCCGCGCCGCATGAGGAAGCCGCGGGGCCGGACCGAGCGGCTGCCGTAGATCGTCGACACCGCCGCCTGCTCGGGCGCCAGTAGCGCCGCCTTGAGGTTGAGATGTCGTGCTGGCATCGAGGCCCATCCACGGCAGCGCACGCCCTGCGTCCGAGGCGCTGGCGATAGCGCTTCGCCACGAGGCACGTTTCGGCTTGTGCTGCGTGTCTGGGGAGGTCAAACATGTGGCGGTGGATACGCAGCGTCTCTCGATCCGCGGCCGAAGCCTCGAAGCTGACGACCCATCGCTCCAGGATGCGTTGGCCGCTGTTTACGAAGCACCCGAACGCCCACGTTGCCAGTGCGTGCCCGGCGGCGTCGAGATGTATGTCGGCTTTCACCGCCGCTACTTGGCCAAGCGCATGCCCGACACCGGCAACCAGCACCATCCGGCCTGCCCTTCGTTCGAGCCTTCGCCACAGCAGTCGGGCCTCGGCGAACTGGTGGGCGACGCGGTACTTGAGTCCGGGGGCGCGGCGGAACTGCGCGTCGACTTCGCGTGGAGCCGCCAGGCCGGCAGTCGTGCGCCGGACGGGCAAGCCGACGATGGCCCGGGCGAGATCGAGGCGCCGCGGCGCCGCATGAGCCTGCGCGCATTGACGCACTTCCTGTTCGAGCGTGCGGGCTTCAACCGCTGGTCTCCGGTGATGGCCGGCAAGCGGTCGCAGGGCGTGCTGCACAAGTACCTGCTGCGCGCCGCCGAGCAGGTGAGAGCAAAGGGTGTCGCTCTCGGCGAGCGCCTGTACGTGCCCGAGCAGTTCAACGAAGCGACTCGTGCGGAAGCGGCCGAGCGCCGTCGTGAACGACTGGTTGCGACCGCACGATGGCGTGGCACCGCTAGGAGTCTGCGCGGCAGAAGCCGCGCCGCCTCCTAGCCTGCGGCTTTATGCACGGCTCCCCCGAGCCCCCTCCGCGAGGGAGCTCCAGCTTGTTCGACCGCACCCTCCAGCCTTGCTCCGCGAGGGAGGCTCCAGTCAGTCTGACGAGTGCTTTGCCGCTGTTCAGCTTGCGCTGAGCACCGCCATGCGCCGCAGGTTCAGCGCCATGCACACGAGCTTCCACTCGGCTCGCACCCGGTGCAGCCCCCGCATGCTGAACTGCCGGAACCCCAGCACGTTCTTGATCCAGCCGTTGGGCGGCTCGGCGATCCACTTGCGATTGCGGTAGGCCGCTCGTCCTTCGACGGTCTTGAGTTTGTCAGCCATCGCTGCGGTGTGCGGGTACTGCTGGGCATCAATCTCGGCGTGCTGCTTGCCTTCGCGGCCCAGCGCCACCACGAGGTCGATCGGTGCGTTCTTCAGGTTGTCCTCGCTGCGGTAGCCCGTGTCGGCCTGACCGAGTTCGGGCCGTTCGCCCAGGTTGTCGCCCACGGCCTGGATCGTCGGCAGCAGCCAGTTCGCGTCCGGCGCGGCGTTGTCCAACTCGGCCGCCACGATGATGTGCGTGGCCTCGTCCACTGCGGTCTGCGCGTTGTACGCCGGGTCGAACCCACCGCCGGCCCGCTTCATGATGCGGCTGTCCGGGTCGGTGAAGTTCTCCGGCGCCTTGTCTTCGGGCACGCCGAACTCGCACTTGTAGCGTCCGCCCTTGGGCTTGCCGTCCGGACCACGCGGGCGACGGTCGTCGTCGTCGCTGCGACCGCGCTCCAGATCGGCCTCGCGCTGGCGCTGCTCCAGGCGCTCGCGGGCCTCGCTGGTCGACGACATCCAGTGCCACGGGGGACTCGCGGATCCGTTCTGTCCTGGATCGACGGCGGAGCCGAACCGGGCCGCGCGGCCTGGCACGAGGCCCACGCTTTGGCCGCAGAGATGCTGGCCTGCTGACCCGTGCACGCTTCTCGTCGCGACCGCAATGGGCCGAGCGCCGAGAGCGTGATGCTGTCGCAACTGGTGCGGCTGCAGGATCGCGAGCACATCGAATCGATGCTGACCAAGGTCATTGCGGCCGGTGCCTATGCGGCCGGCGACAACGCGGCCCTGGTGCAGTCGCTGAAGCTGCTGCCGGACTCCCGCGTCGGTGCGCTGCTGCTGTCCGTGGTGCAAGGCAATGCCGACCTCCACATCGGCGGCTGCGCTGACCTGCTGGCACGAATCGCCGCCGTTGCCGCCTGGCGGGGACAGTTGCTGGGTGCAGCCCGGGCGCTGCTCGATGCCATGCCGGGCGATCCGTCGCGACCCCAGTCGCCGGCCGACGCGTGGCGCCGCGAACGCGCCGATGCAGGCGTGGTCAACGACACGCTGCGCGCCCTGGCCGGCGCCGGGCATGCGGGCCTGTCCGCGTTGGCCGACCAGGCCGTGACTCACTGGCTGGCCTGGCCCGAGACCTATGGCATGGATGCCGTCATCGTTCCGGCCTTGCGCCGTCTCGCCGAGCGGCCCGCGCTGCTGAACCGGCCGGCCTGCCTGCGGCTGCGGGCGGCTGCGCTGGACCACCTGCGCGCACGGTCCTCACTGGACTTGGCGCCGCCTGCCGACTGGCGGCGCGAGGCCCGCATGAGCTGCCTCAGCGAGCACTGCCTGGCGCTGGGCCGCTTTCTGCAGAGTGCCGACCAGGAGGTCTGGCGCCTCAGGGCGCGCGAGGCCGATCGTCGTCATGTCGAGGACTCGATCCGTCAGGGCCGGCACGACGTCGACTGCAGCACCGAGCGCAAGGGCCGCCCGCACGTGCTGGTGTGAACCAAGAACCAGGCGAGCTACGAGCGCAGGGTGGCGCAACGACGGGCGGACCTCGACGATCTGACTCGGCTCAAGGCGTAGTCCAGCTCGGCCGGGCGGCCCACTGGGGCGAGATGCCATGGTCTTCGCACCACCGCCGTGCGATCGCCTCCATGGCCTGCCGCTCGAAGGCAAACCAGGCCTCGCGTTGCGCCGGGTGCGCGGCCAGTGTGTCCTTGAAGCGACGGAAGGGCTTGCGCTGCTGCAGCGCTTGCCCGAGCGCCCGGGCGAGGCGGTCATCGCCGCACTGATCGACGAAGTCCTCCATGACGTCGAAGGCCTCGGACGACTCGATGGGTTCGATGAACAGCCAGCGGTCGTCATCGCGCGGATCCTCATCGGCTTCGCCGTCGGCATCGTGTCCGATCAGGGACAGGATCGTTCCGGACTCGAGGTTCAACCAGTGGCTGCTCTCGCCGAGAGGATCGCGCGAGTTCAAGGCCCATGTCAGCTCCTCGAGGTCGATGGTCAACACCCGTGCGGCATTGCCTTCCCGGACGGGCGGGGTGCCGTCCTTGTTCACCTCGAGATCCCCAAGGCGTCCCACAAGAACTGGTAGGACACGGCGGGCCGCCCTTGGGCGGCTGACTGCTGTCGCTCGCCTTCCTCGTACTCGCGCAGCAGGCCCTTCACGCGCTCCAAGCCTGCCGGGGTGGTGATGGCCTGACGCGGCGTGCGTCCGTCCAGAGCGGGAATCGTCTCGTCAGCCCAGTTGGCGTAGTGGCGATGGAGCACTTGCTCGATGGCTTGTGCGATGACCTCGGGCGGCAGGTCCGGTGTGCTTGCGGAGGAGGATAGCGGCGTGCGGCCCGTGTTGTTGCCACCCTGGCCGCCGCCCGCCCGGGCGAGATGGCCTGCCGGATCGGTGATCTCGCGCGTCAGGTGCTGTACGGCCGCGCCGGCCACGCCTTCGAACCAAGCGCGGCCTTCATCGGCCAGCCGCTGTGTGCGGTGGAAGAGTTCGACGCGGTCGGTACTGAGTCCTGGGTTGATGGTCGACAGGCTGCGCTGCGCGCCGTCAGCGCCCTCGATCATGCGATTCCATCCCTGTTGCGCATCGCCACCGACATCGGGCTGCGACGCCAAGGCAGCGGCGAGCGCCGCCGCATCGAGCACGCGGTAATGGTCGGTCACCAGGAGCAGGGGATCGCCGGTCGACGCATCCTGGATCTGTGGCAGCGGTGCGGGCGCGAACCACTGGTCCAGCCAGGCGCGGGCGATCTCCAGCTCGAACAGATCGCGTTGATTGTCGCTGTAGAGGTTCAGTCCGGCAGAGCCGGCCAGCACCTGCCGGGCCTGCGCCAGCACGGCCGCCTCCGCCAGCTTGGAGAAGGGATAGATGGCCCCTGAGAGCTCACGGTGCCCATCGATGCCCGCGCCGGCAGCGACCTCCATGATGCGCGCGCCCATCAGCATGCCCGGCTTCGCACTGCGGCTGCCACTGATCTCGCGCACCTGTTGCGGCTGGGCCTGCGGGTCGAACTCGTCGATCAGGGTCATGCCGGTGCCGGGCTGCACGTCGGTGACCCGGTACAGGCGCAGGGGCCGTACGCGCAGTTGAGCGATCCAGTCGCGCTGGCCAGGCGTGAGCAACGGGCCCTCCTGCCCCAACAGGTAGGCGTTGATCTCGCGCGGGCCACCACGGGCGTGGATATCCCCGCGGGCGATCAACCACTCGCCGGCGTTGATCGAGACCATGGTCATACCGTCTTCGTCCAGCTGCCAGCCGTCACGTGGACCTTCGGGCCGCCAGAGGTCCAGCAGGGCCTCGAAAGCATTGCGCCAGCCCTTGCGATGACGTTCGGCCAGCCATGAGATGGCCACGCGGGCTGCGTCCTCATGATCGCGGGGACGCAGGGGATGAATGTTCATGGTTGAAATCGGGTGCGGTGCGTGAAACTGGGCGAGCTGTTGGCGAACGACGTCATGGTACGGCGCTCGTCGCGGGCAGCGGACATTGCAGGCGCATGGCGCTTCGTGGTCTTGTATGCTATTGTCATACATCCCTTGGGAGAGGTCCTCATGCCAACAGCCTCCGCCGCCGTTCTGAGTGTTCGCGTCAGTGCCAGTGAACGTGCCTTGCTGGAGGCAGCTGCCGAACAGGCCAGTACCAATCTCAGTGATTTCGTGAGGCGGCGTGCGCTCGAAGCGGCCGAGTCCGATCTGCTGAATCGCCGCATCGTGACGATTCCAGCGAAGGACTGGACACGGTTCGAGGCCTGGGCCAACTCGCCTGCGAGGGAAGTCCCGGGGCTTCGAAAACTGGCCAAGACGCGCCCCGTCTGGCAGAAGTGAGTTCAGACACAACTGGCGCCTTCACACCGCCGCGACCCCTGGCGGCCGATGACGACACAGCAGCGTTCGATTGCGGGCGCGACGCGCTGAACCGCTGGTTCCGACGCCACGCCTGGCGCAACCAGGAACTGGGGGTCTCGCGGATAACCGTGATCTGCGATGCGGAAGCTGGCGGCATCGGCGGCTACGTGAGCCTGTCGACGGCGCAGGTTGAGCGAGCTTGGTTACCCAAGTTGCAGCAACGCAACCGACCCGACCCGATGCCCGCCATCCTGCTGGGCCAGTTGGCGGTCGACCTGCGGTGGCAGGGGCAGGGCATTGCGCGATCGCTGATGTTCTATGCGCTCACAACGGCGGTGCGCCTGTCCGAGCAAGTCGGCTGCTTCTGCGTGCTGACGCATCCGCCGGATGACGATGTGCGGGCGCTCTATGCGGCCTTCGGATTCGAGGACCTCCCGTTCGATCCTGCGCGCAGCATGGCGGTTCGGATCGCGGACCTGGTTCGCAGCGCCTTTGGGGCAGCTGAGTAAGCTTGCATCTCCCGAATCACTGGCTTCAATCCAGCGTGACGAGCCCTTGCGATGGCGACGGGATCGCACCAGAATGGTCGCTGTTGGTGGTCTCATGAAGTCCCGGGCGGACTGGGGGAACAGACAGGGGAACAGCGAGAGATGCTTCCTGTATTTTCTCAATGAGATCAACGACTTGGTTTGCCATTTCGAGTCCCATCAGCCACCCCATCCGCCATCCCGGAAAATTGCGGCTAAATCAATAGCTTGCGCTTCGGACCCCAGTCCCTGGGATAAATCAGCAGCGCATATCGAGAGCGGTGCCAAGGCAACATGCCTCGGCCTCCCTCTGCAGTCAGCGTTGCACAGCCCGCGAGCGGTGCCGGCTCTGGGACAAATCCAGGGACAAATCGCTTCGAAGCGACGCCTCCAGCCGGCCCGTCTCCATGGCGTTGTGCTCCCCGTCCAGCCGGCGGGCGCAGGTGCTCGGCAGCATGCCGACGGAGTGCCCCAGTTGTGCCGCGCAGAACGCCGGTGTCATGCCGGACATCAGCATCATCGTCGCGTAGCTGTGGCGGGTGTTGTACGGACGCCGGTAGCGTAGCCCCAGGGCTTTCAGCGTCGGCGCCCAGCAGCTGCGCCTGAAGGCACGCTCTTCTATCCACGGCTTGCCGCAGCGCGGGTCGATGAAGACGAAGTCGCTGGCCAATTGCGTCAAAGCCCGTTGCCGCAACAGTGCAGCGCGTGCGCGGCTGTTGAGCAGCACGTGCCGCGCAGTGTTCGTCTTGGTCGTGTTCTTCTCGAGCCCACGAACGATGGCGCGGTGCACGTGGACCCGGTCGCGCTCCAGATCCACATCGGCCCAACGCAGCGCTGTGGTTTCCGATGGGCGCAGGCCGCTGAAGAACTTGAACTCCACATAGTTCGCGACGCCGTCGGGGTACCGCTCGATCATGTATTCGATGATGGCCTCCACCTCGTCGCGAGTGAACGGATCAGGAAACGGCGTCTGCTGCCGCTGATGGCGGACTTGTCGGACAAGGTTGTCTTCGAGAGCATGGTCTGCAACGGCCATGTCCATGGCGCGGCGAAGAACGGTGGCGTAGTTGTTGACGGTCTTCGCGTTGAGGCCCGGGCGGAAGGTCAACGCGCGCATGACGTGACTGGCCTTCAGTCGGTGCAAGGCCCGATCGCCGAGCAGTGAGCCTTTCTCGTCGCAAGAAGCCGACTTCCAGAAGCGCACGGCGGATGCGTATGCCGCGGCGGTGGATGGTTCAATGCGCTGGACCGCCAGCCATGCGTCGAGGTGCTCGCCGACGGTCAGCGGCCTTCCGTCCTTGCTGGTCGCGGGGAAGTATTCGGAGTGGCAAAAGGTGCCGGCGGCGATTCGGCTGCGGATCTCGGCAGCGAGTCGTTTGGCCTCGCTGAGGTTCTCTTCGGACGGTGGGAGCGGTGTGCCGTCACGCCTGAGCGTTCGGCGCACGACTTCACCGTTCAGGCTGAACTGAATGCGGATGGCGTTGCCGCGGACTTCGACGCCGGTGCCTTTCCTGCCCATACGTTCCCCCTTTGCTGTGCTGATGTCGGTTCGATTGAAGCTGGTGGCATAAGGCACGGCAAGCGCGTACGGCTCGACAAAGTGCCGTGGCTGCTAACGGTTCAGGTGCATCCGACCACCTGATGCGGCAGCGCCGACCGGGTGCGACTCGTGCGACACCGGGCACACTGTCGGCCTCGAGGGGACGATCATGGATTCGATCAACGCCGACTTGGCCTCCATCCTGCAAACCGTGCAGA
>OEIU01000102.1_pt1 | contig 85049 bp, 78 predicted proteins | sample 1539221 | NCBI WGS metagenome assembly OEIU01 (sample SAMN03792071, study PRJEB22550) | activated sludge metagenome | feature: wastewater treatment plant; material: activated sludge; isolation source: Wastewater treatment plant of a petroleum refinery complex | place: Argentina: Zarate | collected...
TCGTTGAGGGCGCCGGAGTCCGGGTGGAGGGCGACGTGGCCGTACCGGCGGGTGCGGGCGCCGCTGCCGGCGATGGCCCGCGCCAGCCAGTCGCGCCGGACGAGCACGGGCTCTCCCGGGGCCAGCCCGTGCACGGTCACGAGGTCTCCCGGGGCTGGCGCCCGATCCTTGGCGTGCGTGCTGATCTCGTCGTCCGTGGGCGAGTCGTCGCCGGCCACGACGTCACCGAAAGCGGTTGTCATCGCGGGCACAGGGTCGGTGGTGGCGGTGTCTCCGGACGCGGTTCTTCCCGCGGGCTGGCTCTCGGTCGGCCTGTCGATCGGCAGGACGGGGGTGGTGAGGAGCTGGACCTGGAGCTCGATGGTGGCGTTGCTCGTCACGAGGTCGGTCAGGGCCTTGGCCCGGGCTCGCTCGATCCGCTCGCAGGTGCCGTCGCTGACGTACCGCTGCGCCAACGCGTCGATGGCGGCCCACGCGGTGCACGCCTCCTCGGAGGGGAAGGTGCCCAGCCAGGTGTCGACGCCCGGTTCGTCGACCCAGCGGCGCAGTCCCGACTCGGCCCGGGCGCGGACGGACCGCTGGCGCAGCAGGTCCGGGCTGATCCGGGCCAGGACCCGCCGGACCCGGCTGCGCAGCCGGGTGGCGTCGTCGCGGTCGAGGTGAGGCTCGAGAGCGGCGAGCACGGCACGGGCGACCTCGGACGGGCACTCCTCCAGCTCGTAGGCGACGACCTGCGCTCGGTAGGCGTCGAGCCGACCTGCTGCCATCGCCGCGTGCAGCCCACCCAGGCCGGTGCAGGTGACGGTGCCCTCCGGACCGTCCGCGGCGCGACGCACCGCCTCGCGGACCCGCCGCTCGGCCTGGACCGCCGACACGTGGAGCACTCCGGAGACGATCGGGGCCGCGTCGAGCGAGACGTGCCCCAACGCCCGATGGGTCTGGACCAGCTCGCCGTCGTCGAGGACCTCAGGCTCGATGGCGGCGAGCCGGACGATGACGGCGTCCTGCGCCGCCGCCACGACGTCCGCCAGCGACTGCAGCTCACCCAGGGCGGCCGACCACTCCTCGACCGAGCCCCGCGCCTCGACGGGCGAGAGCGCCTGCTCGACCACCCGCCGCGCCGCGCGCGCGGCCGCGACGACGTCGCCCGGCCCGGTCGTCGTGGTGGTCATCTGAGCCCCCTTCCCAATGCCCTGACTCTACCGGCGGCCACCGACACCCCACCTGCTTCATCCACAGGTAACCAGCTGTCCCGCAACGCATCCTGTCCCGAGCCGGGGTCTGTGGAGAACTCGCCCGTGGCGTCGCCGCAGAGCTCGCCCGTCGTGTGGCTCCAGGACTCGCCCGCCACCACGGCGGGCGGGGCCTCGGCACCCGGACCGGTCGTCGCGGTGGTCGTTGCGGTCATCGGTGCCCCTTTCCCCGTTGCACCCAACCTCCCGGCGACCACCGACACCCCACCCCTGCCAACCACGGGTAAGTGGTTGTCCTCCAGATGATCTCGTGACGATTGCTCCCCCGTGGACGACCGGCGCCGCGCCTCGGCTCAGCGACCCCGGCCCGGTGAAATAGGCTGGGAGCGTGCCGACGACCCCCGCGTCACAGCCCGCCCCGCCCACCGCCGAGCCCGCCACGGCGCTGCGCCGGTTCGGTGGCTTCGTCGTCGACTGGGTGCTCAGCGCGCTCGTGACCTTCCTCGTGCTCCCGTTCGACCTCGCGGAGCCGGGCGTCCGCCCGCCGATGATCCTCGGCGTCCCGACGAGCACGTGGGCCGTCGGCGGCGTCTTCGTCGTCCTCACCACCGTCCTCGTGTCGCTCACCGGCTCCAGCGTCGGCCACCGGCTCATGGGCCTGCAGGTGTGGCAGGTGCGCCCCGGCCCCTTCCCGCTCCAGGTGCTCCTCCGCTCGGTGCTCGCCGCCCTCGTCCTCCCGGCCGCCGTCACCGTCGGTGGCCGCGGGCTGCACGACCTCGCCGCGGGCACCCGCATCGTCCGCCCCACCGTCCCGGCCACGCCGGGGGAGTGACGTACCGGACACCGGCGGGTCGGGCCGTCGCCGGCGCGGGAGACTGGGCGTGCCGGGAGCAATCCCGGTGGCGCACACGGTAGGCGACCCAGTGCAGCGTTGCCGTGTGGTGCGTCGAGGCCCCCGGTCGGCAGGGAGACCGGGGGCCGTCGGGCGACGTCCCCGCAGAGCGGGCGTGGGGCGGGGCCTCAGCGGCCGCGCATCGCCTTGCGGTCCATGCGGGCCTTGGTCGGGTCGACGCCCTTGGGGATCGGCGGCTTGAGGCCACCGAGCGAGGTGAGGCGCTTGTTGACGACGGAGACCTCCGCCTTGCTCAGCACGGGGCGCATCCGGGTCAGCTTGCCCGAGAGCTTCTTGACCGGCACCTGACCCTCGTCGTCACCGACCGTCCACAGGTGCACGGGCACGCCGGGCGCGACGCGGGCGACCTTCTTCTCCTCCTGCTTGAGGAGCTTGGCGACCCGGCCGGCGGGGCCCTCGCCGATGAGGACGATCCCCGGACGGCCGAGCGCGCGGAAGACCATCGCGGCGCCGGCCATGTCCTGGGGGCGGGTGCCGCGGGCACCGTCCAGTGCGACCGGTTCCTGCGACGCGAACCAGCCGCGCCGGCCCATGCCGGTCAGGGCCGCGCCGGCCGCGCCGACCTGTCCGTCGAGGGCCTTGTACATCGCCGTGTTGCCGCGCCGGTTCATGACGATGACCGCGGCGAGCAGGGCCGTGGGGATCGCGACGAGCACGGCGTAGATGAGCCAGCCGCCGCCGAAGTACGCGCCGATGCCGATGACGACGGCCGCGGCGAGGAGGGCGGCACCGAGCATCCACCACCCGAGCTTCGGGTCGAGCGACTTGATCGCGCGGTAGGCCTGCCGGATCTCGGCGATGCGGCCCTGCTTCTTCTCGGGTGCGTCGGACACGGGGAGGTGCTCCTGGTCGGGGACGTGCGCCGGCCCGCGTGCGTGCGGGGGCGACCCTCAGGATACGGGGCGGGAGGCCCGGGCCACCAACGCCGCCGCCTCCTGGCGGGCCGGGTCGGACGCAGCCTCGGCGAGGTGGGCCAGGTGCTCGGGCACCGGGCGGCCCCAGCGCTTCATCGCGGTCGCCCAGAGGCGTCCGGCGCGGTAGGAGGAGCGGACCAGCGGCCCGGCCATGACGCCCTTGAACCCGACGTCGGTCGCGACGTCGGACCAGTGCACGAACTCCTCGGGCTTGACCCACCGGTCGATCGGGTGGTGCATCGGGGAGGGGCGCAGGTACTGGGTGATGGTGAGGATGTCGCAGCCGGCGTCGTGGAGGTCGCGGATGGCCTCCTCGACCTCGTGGTCCTCCTCGCCCATCCCGAGGATGAGGTTGGACTTGGTGACCAGCCCGGCCTCGCGGGCCATGGTCAGCACGCGCAGCGACTTCTCGTAGGTGAAGGCCGGCCGGATCCGCTTGAAGATGCGCGGCACCGTCTCGAGGTTGTGCGCGAACACCTCGGGGCGGGCGTCGAAGACCTGGGAGACCAGCTCGGGGCGGGCGCCGAAGTCGGGCGGGAGGATCTCGACACCGGTGTTCGGGTTGAGCGCGTGGATCTGGCGGATCGTCTCGGCGTAGAGGCCGGCGGCGCCGTCCGGGCGGTCGTCGCGGGCGACACCGGTGACCGTGGCGTACCGCAGCCCCATCGTGCGGACCGACTCGGCGACCTTGCGCGGCTCCTCCGGGTCGAGCGGCTGCGGGCGACCGGTGGCGATGTCGCAGAAGTCGCAGGGGCGGGTGAGGGTGCCCCCGCCGATGAGGAAGGTGGCCTCGCGGTCCTCCCAGCACTCGAAGATGTTCGGGCAGCCGGCCTCCTGGCAGACCGTGTGCAGGCCCTGGCCCTTGACCATCGAGTGGATCTGGGTGTACTCCGGCCCCATCTTCGCGGTGGTGCGGATCCACTCCGGCTTGCGCTCGATCGGGGTCTCGGCGTTGCGCGCCTCGACCCGCAGCAGACGGCGTCCCTCGGGTGCGACAGTCACGCGATCCAGCCTACGCTCCGGCCCGGACACCCCCGGACCCCGGACCCGCGGTGCTGCGGCGTCAGGCGCGCCCGAGGACGTCGGCGAGGTGCTTCTCGGCGTAGGGCAGCACGTCCTGGACGGTGACGGTGCGCCCCGACTCGCGGGTCAGCGACGAGACCCCGGCGTCGGTGATCCCGCACGGGATGATGGCGTCGGCCCAGCCGAGGTCGGCGTCGCAGTTGAGCGCGAACCCGTGCATGGTCACCCGCTTGCTGACCCGCACCCCGATGGCGCCGAGCTTGCGGTCCGGACCCCGGCCGTCGGCGAGGACCCACACCCCGCTGCGTCCCTCGACCCGCTCCGTCTCGACCCGGAAGTCGCGGCAGACCCGGATCATCACCTCCTCGAGCCGGCGCACGTGGGCGACGACGTCGATGGGGACCTCGGGCAGCCGGACGATCGGGTAGCCGACGAGCTGTCCCGGGCCGTGCCAGGTGATCTTGCCGCCACGGTCGACGTCGATGACCGGCGTGCCGTCGACCGGCCGCTCCTGGGGCTCGGTGCGCTTGCCGGCGGTGTAGACGGCCGCGTGCTCGAGGAGCAGCGTGGTGTCCTCGAGGGTGCCGTCGACGACCTGCGCGTGCACCTCGCGCTGGGTGGCCCAGGCCTGCTCGTAGTCGACGAGGTCGGGGGCGAAGCCGAGGTGGACGAAGCGCATGCGCCCACGGTACGCCGCACCCTGTCGAAGGTCCGCTGACGGTCCCGCCGCCCGTCCCTAGGCTGGGTCCATGAGCGCGGCCCCGCAGGACCCCGGACCTCAGCCCACCGACGAGCGCGGCGCGGCCCGCCGGCCACGCTGGGCGCTGCTCGGCGCGGTGGTCGTCATCCTGCTCTGGCTGGGTGTCGGCGCGTTCGGGGGACAGGCGCAGGGGAAGCTCTCCGGGGTGCAGTCGAACGACAACTCGACGTTCCTGCCCGCCAAGGCCGAGTCGACGCTCGTCACGGACGCCGTGGCGCGGTTCAGCGACAGCACCGAGCTGCCCTACCTCGTCGTCGTCGAGCGTCGCGACGGCGCCGCGCTCGACGCGCAGGACCTCGCCACGCTCTCCGCGTTCGCGACCAAGGTGCCCCAGCTCCCCCTCCCGGCGCTCGGCTCCGGGAAGACCCTCGGCGACTACCTCGTCGCGGGGACCCCGATCGTCCCGGTGCCGGCGCAGGACGGCAAGGCCGCCCTCCTCTCGGTGCCGCTCGACGGCACGTCCGGCACGGCGGCGAGCGGCGACACGACGGCCCTCGCCGAGGGGGCGACGGCCCTGCGCGACGAGATCCGGTCGACCTTCCCGGCGGCGGGCCTGCAGGCGTGGGTCGGCGGCCCCGGCGGCCTGATCGCCGACTTCGCCGAGGCGTTCGGCGGCATCGACGGCATCCTGCTCCTCGTCGCGCTCGTCGTCGTCCTCGTCATCCTCCTCGTCGTCTACCGCAGCCCGATCCTCCCGTTCGCGGTGCTCGTCAGCGCGGTGCTCGGGCTCTCCGCGGCGTCCCTGGTCGTCTACCAGCTCGCGACGCACGACGTCATCACCCTGTCCGGGCAGTCGCAGGGGATCCTCTTCATCCTCGTCGTCGGGGCGGCCACGGACTACGCGCTGCTCCTCGTCAGCCGCTTCAAGGAGGCGCTGCACGACGAGCCGAGCGCCTGGGTCGCGCTGAAGCGGGCCTGGCGCGGGGCCATCGAACCGGTGGGTGCGTCGGCGGCCACCGTCGTCCTCGGCCTGCTCTGCCTGCTCCTCGCCGAGCTGCGCAGCACCTCCGGGCTCGGCCCGGTCGGCGCCCTGGGCATCGCCGGGGCCTTCCTCGCCTCGGTCACGTTCCTGCCCGCCGTGCTGCTCCTCTTCGGGCGGCGGATCTTCTGGCCCTTCGCGCCGAAGCTCGACCACGAGCACGCCGAGGACGCCGTGGAGTCCCACCGGGGGGTGTGGGGGCGGGTCGCCCGGATGGTCGGAGCCCACCCGCGGCGCACCTGGGTCATCACCCTCGTCGGCCTGCTCGCGGCGGCCGCCTTCGTGCCGACCTTCAAGGCCAGCGGAGCGACGATCGAGGAGACCTTCCTCACCGAGGTCGACTCCATCACCGCGCAGCAGGTCCTGGGGAAGCACTTCCCGGGCGGCGCCGCCCAGCCGCTGCAGGTCGTCGTGCCCGAGCCGCAGGCGCAGGAGGCCCTCGCCCTCGTCGAGAAGGACCCCGGCATCGAGTCGGCGTACCTCGGCCTCACCCCGCCCCGGCCCGGCCAGGAGGCGCAGCCACCCACGGTGGTCGACGGCCAGGTCGTCCTCCAGGCGACGACCAAGGACGCCGCCGACAGCCAGGGCGCGGAGGACACCGTGCGGCGGCTGCGGACCGACCTCGACACCGTGAGCCGGGACGCCCTGGTCGGCGGGAACGCCGCGACCAACCTCGACGTCCTCGACGCGAGCAGCCGCGACCTGCGGGTCATCGTGCCGACGATCCTCGGGGTGATCTTCGTGATCCTGGCGCTCCTGCTCCGGTCGCTCGTCGCACCACTCGTGCTCGTCGTCGGCAACGTCGTGTCGTTCGCGGCGACGATCGGGATCTCCGCGCTGGTCTTCGACCACGTGCTCGGGTTCACCGGCGGCGACCCGTCCATCCCCTTGTACGGGTTCGTCTTCCTCGTCGCGCTCGGCATCGACTACTCGATCTTCCTCATGACGAGGGTGCGCGAGGAGGCGCTGGCCCGGGGCACGAGACCGGGGGTGCTCGTCGGCCTCGCGGTGACCGGTGGGGTCATCACGAGCGCGGGCATCGTGCTCGCCGCGACCTTCTCGGCCCTCTCGGTGCTGCCGATCCAGTTCCTCGTGCAGATCGCGTTCATCGTCGGGTTCGGGGTGCTGCTCGACACCTTCGTCGTCCGCTCGCTGCTCGTCCCGGCGCTCGCCCACGACCTCGGGCCCCGGGTGTGGTGGCCCTCGAGGCTCGTCGCCGACGGCGGCCACTCCGGGCCGGGGCACCACGCCGCCGGCGCCCACCCGCCCGCCGAGGACGCGGGCCCGACGGCATGACCCGGGTCGCGCTCGCCGGGTACGGCTTCGCCGGCCGCGAGATCCACGCCCCGCGCCTGCGCGAGGCCGGACTCGAGGTCGTCGCGGTCTCGACCCGCGACGAGGAGCGTTCCGCGGCAGCCCGTTCCGACCTCCCCGCGGTCGAGGTGGTGCCGGGGCTCACCGAGCTGCTGGCCCTCCCCGGCCTCGATCTCGTCGTCCTCGCGACCCCGAGCGGCGGGCACGCCGCCCAGGTGCGCGAGGTGGTCGCGGCCGGTCTCGCCTGCGTCGTCGACAAGCCGCTCGCGGTCGATGCGGCGAGCGCGGCGGAGGTGCTGCGCCGTGCCACGCGCGCCGGGGTGCCGCTCACCGTCTTCCAGAACCGGCGCTACGACCCCGAGCACGCCACGCTGGCGCGGGTCGTGCGCGACGGCCTGGTCGGGGAGGCCTTCCGGCTCGAGCTGCGCTGGGAGCGTTGGCGCCCCGTGCCCAAGGACCGCTGGCGCGAGAACGCGGCGCCCGAGGACGGCGGCGGCCTCCTGCTCGACCTGCACAGCCACCTCGTCGACGCCGCGGTGCAGCTGTTCGGACCGGTGGAGTCCGTCGCCGCCACCGTGGCGGCCCGCACGACCCGCGCCGAGGACGACGCCTTCCTCCTGTGCCGGCACGCGGGTGGTGTGGTCTCGCACCTGTCGGCCACCTCGCTCGCGGGGGCGCCGGGCCCGCGCATCCGCCTGCTCGGCACCCGGGGCGCGTTCGTCCTCGCCGACTTCGAGACCGAGGCCCACCCGTGGAGCGCGCAGGCGGACGCCGACGCCGCCCACGCCGGGTGGCTGTACCGCGGGGCCGACCGCGAGCCGGTCGAGCGGGTCGAGAGCAGCCAGGCCGACCTCTACCGGGCGGTGGCGACCGCCCTCGAGGCGCCCGACCCGCAGGCCGCGATGCCGGTGGACCCGTGGGACGCGGTCCACGTCCTCGCCGTCCTCGACGCGGCGAGGGTGGCGGCCCGGGAGGAGCGCGTCGTCCGGGTCGTCACGCCGCAGCCCTAGGGCACCTGCTCGGGCTCACGGCGCGGCCAGCCGGCGGGGCTCGAGGCGCTCCTCGCGGACCTCGTCCCCGTCGCGCGTCACGACGTACGCACCCTTGCCGTCCTGCTCGGTGACGGCCTCGACGAGGTCGGTGCCGCGGTACACGAGGCCGACGCCGTCGTCGGTGCAGTGGGTCTCGGGCAGCGTGCCGTCGGCCACGAGCCGGTGCACGAGCGGTCGGCGTCGCTCCTCCGAGTCGTAGTGCACGCCGTTGCCGTAGGGGAGCAGGGCGAGACCGTTCGTGACCGCGCGCAGCTCGGGGCCGTAGGAGTCGGTCGTCCCGCCGAGGTACCAGCAGATCGAGCCGGCCGAGACGCCGGCGAGGACGACCCCGGCCTCCCACGCGGCACGGAACGCCGGCCGCAGGCCGTGGACGTCCCAGACCGCGAGCAGGTTGGCGACCGAGCCCCCGTTCACCCAGACGACGTCCTGCGCGAGGAGGTGGCCGGCCGGCTCCGCCAGGTTCGGCATCGGGAAGAGGGACAGGACGCTCGTGTCGAAGCCCGCGACCCGCCCGGCCTCGAGCGCCCGGAACGAGAAGGCCTCGGGGTCGCCCGCCGCAGTGCCCAGGAAGGTCACGCGCGGACGGCGCCCGTGGGCGCCGGAGAGCTCGACGGCGTGGTGGACCAGCGCGTCGAACTCGAACCACGTGCGATGGCCCGGGCGGTAGCCGCCGGAGGTGGCGAGGATGGTCGGGTGGTCGGTCGTCATGGGCGCCACCCTACGAAGGCCTGTGGAAAAGCTCGCGGCCGTCGCCGCCCGATGCGGCAGCGTGCCGGGCATGGAGACGAGCGGACCGCCCGAGGTGCCGGGCCTCGAGCTCGGCACGCTGCTCGGGCGCGGCGGCTCGGGCGAGGTCTGGGAGGGCGTCGACCTCGAGGGGGGCCGTCGGGTCGCGGTCAAGGTGTCCGCCGCCGACCCCGCGGCGGTCGAGGCCGCCGTGCGCGAGGCGGCCGTGACGGCCCGGACGGCCGCCGAGCACGTCCTCGCCGTCGAGGCCTGCCTCCCCCTGGCCGACGGCCGGGTCGCCCTCGTCATGCCCCTGATGCGGGGCGGCTCGCTCGCCGGGCTCATCGCGGCCCGCGGCCACCTCGGGCCGGGGGAGGTGGTCACGGTCCTCGCGCCGCTGGCCGGGGCGCTGGGGCGGCTGCACGCGGCCGGGGTGGTCCACGGCGACGTCTCGCCGGGCAACGTCCTCCTCGACCTCGACGGTCGTCCCGTGCTCGCCGACCTCGGCGTGGGCCGGGTGCTCGGTGAGGCTCCGCAGGCGGTCTGGGGCACGCCCGGGCACATCGCCCCCGAGGTGCTCCTCGGTGGCGAGCCGTCGCCGGCCTCCGACGTCTACGCCCTCGGTGCCCTCGGCTGGCTCTGCCTCGCCGGGGAGGTGCCGGGCGCCCCCGGTCTGCGCCCGACCCTCCCCGAGGTGTGCCGGGCCGGAGCGGGGTCCGAACCCCTCGTGGCGGCCGTCGAGGCCGCGGTGTCCCCCCGGGTCGCCGACCGCCCCGACGCCGACGAGCTCGCCGGCCTCCTCTTCGCGGCGGCCGAACCGGAGCCGCTGCGCCTCGTCGCCGGCGACGACGCGGTGAGTGCCGTCACCTACCGGCTGCGCGCCGCGGCCGGCCGGCCCCCGGTGCCCGACCGGCCGCCGCCACGTCGGGGGAGGCACCGCGGTGCACCGCGAGCGGCCCGGCGCCGCGAACGGCGGCTGCCGGTGCTGCGACCGGGCCAGGTGCTGCGGGCCGCCGCGGGTGGGGTCGCCGCCCTCGTCGTCGCCGCCGCCGTCCTCGGGGTGCTCGGGACACAGGGCCTGCGTGACGACCCGGCCCGCGCCGCGGTGCGCCCGGAGGTGTCCACGACCCCGCGGGAGCCCGGGCCAGGCCCGACGGCCCCGACGGCCCCGAGCGCGCCTGCGCGGGAGCCGGGGCCGGCCACCGACGTCCGCACCGACCCGGAGGCCGCGAGGCGCCGACCCGCGGAGCTCCTCACCGCCCTGGCCGGGGCGCGGGCCGAGGCGTACCGGCTCGCCGACCCCACCCGGCTCGCGGAGGCCGAGTCCGACGACGGGGCGCTCCGGGCCCGCGACGAGGCCGCCGTCGGGGCGTTGCGGTCCTCCGGAGTGCGCTACCCCGACCTGCGCTACGAGGTCGACGCGGTCGCGGTCCGCGGCGCCGGCTCCAGGACGGCCGTCCTCTCCGCCCGGCTCGGCGTCGCGGGCTACCGCGTCGTCGGGGGCGACACCACCGCATCGAGGCCGGCGGTCCGACCCGCGCCGGTGCTGGTCGACCTCGTGCTCACCGGGCGCGGGTGGCGCCTCGCCGACGTGCGACCCGTGCGGTGAGCGGGCGCGGTGTCGCCCCCGCCACGCGGGCCCGCCGTCCGTCCGGCGCGGGAGCACACTGGAGCCGAGACGCCCCCCGGTCGGCCGGCGGGGCCCCGGGCGCAGGAGGTGGTCCGGCACGGTGCGGCATCCGCGCGGAGCAGGCGCCGACGTGGCCGACGCGGTCGATGCCGCGGCCGGCGCCGTCCCGCCGTACTGGTCGCAGCCACCCGCGACCGTGCTCGCCTCGGTCGGCGGGCGCCCCGAGGGCCTCACCGACGCCGAGGCCGCGGCGCGAGCGCCCCACCAGCGGGCGCACGCTCAGCGGCCGGCGCTCACCGTGGCCCACGAGCTCGCCCGCCAGTTCAGCCAGCCGGTCGTCGTCGTCCTCCTGTGCGCGACGGCCCTCTCCCTCGTCCTCGGCGACCACGTCGACGCGCTGATCATCGCGGTCATCGTCCTGCTCAGCGGCCTGCTCGGGTTCTGGCAGGAGCACGGGGCGGCGGTCACCGTGGCGCGGCTGCTCGACCGCGTCCAGGTGCACGTCGAGGTGCGGCGCTCCGGCCGGGTGGTCTCCGTGCGGCCCGAGGAGGTCGTCGTCGGCGACGTCGTCCTCCTGGACGCGGGCGACGTCATCCCCTGCGACTGCCGGGTGCTCGTCGCCGAGGCGCTGCAGGCCGACCAGTCCGCCCTGACCGGGGAGACCTACCCCCGGCACAAGCACGCCGACCCCGCGCCCACGGACGCACCGCTCGCCGACCGGCACAGCGCCCTGCTCCAGGGCGGCCACGTCGTGAGCGGCCGGGGCGAGGCGGTCGCGGTCGTCACCGGTGCGCACACCGAGCTGGGCCGCATGTCGCGCGTCCTCACCGCCCGCAGCGCCCCGACGAGCTTCGAGCAGGGCACCGCGCGGCTCGGGCTCCTCCTGGCCCGGGTGACCCTCGGCCTGACCGCCGTCATCCTCGTCGTCAACGTGGTCCTGGGCCGTCCACTCGTCGACGCGCTGCTCTTCTCCCTCGCCCTGGCCGTCGGGGTGACCCCGCAGATGCTGCCCGCCATCGTCGCGGTCTCCCTCTCGACCGGGGCCCGGCGGATGGCGGCCTCCTCGGTCATCGTGCGCCGGCTCGACGCCATCGAGGACCTCGGCAGCATGGACGTGCTCTGCACCGACAAGACCGGCACCCTGACCACCGGCGTCCTGCGGCTCGCGGCCACGGTCGACGCCACCGGGGTGCACAGCCCGCGCGTCGCCGACCGGGCCGCCCTCAACGCCGCCCTCCAGACCGGCTTCACCAACCCCCTCGACGACGCGGTGCTCCGCGCCGTGCCCCGTCCGGCCGACCGGCGCGCCCTCGACGAGGTCCCCTTCGACTTCGACCGCAAGCGGCTGTCGGTCCTCGTCGACGGGGAGGAGGCGCCGGTCCTCGTGACCAAGGGGGCGTACCGGTCGGTCCTCGCGGTGTGCGACCGGCTGGTCGGGCCGGACGGGGCCCCCACGGCCCTCGACACCCCCGCCCGGGAGGCGCTCGAGGCCCGGATCCACCGGCTGAGCGCCGGTGGTCGCCGTGTCCTCGCCGTCGCCGAACGCCGGCTGCCCGGCCGCACCGCGGTGACCGTCGACGACGAGCAGGGGATGGTGCTCCTCGGCCTCCTCGCCTTCGAGGACCCGCCGAAGGACGACGTCGCCCGCACCGTCGCGGACCTCGCGGAGCTCGGCATCCGGCTGGTCATGCTCACCGGCGACAACCGGCTCGTGGCGGCCGACGTCGCCCGGGCGGTGGGCGTCACCGACCCGAGGGTGCTCACCGGACTGGAGGTGGAGGCCGCGGACGCCGACGCGCTGCGGGGGCTGGTGCGCTCCGCCGACGCGTTCGCCGAGCTGACCCCGACGCACAAGGAGCGGGTGATCGAGGCGTTCCGGGCCGACGGCGCGGTCGTCGGCTACCTCGGCGACGGCATCAACGACGCCGGACCGCTGCACCTCGCCGACGTCGGCATCTCGGTCGACACCGCGGTCGACGTCGCGAAGAGCGCGGCGGCGATGGTGCTGCTGGAGAAGGACCTCGGCGTCCTCGTGCGGGGAGTGCGACTCGGCCGGCAGACGTTCACCAACACCCTCAAGTACGTCTACACGACGGTCAGCGCGAACTTCGGCAACACCGCCAGCATGGCCGCCGCCTCGGCGTTCCTGCCCTTCCTGCCCCTCCTGCCGCGGCAGATCCTCCTGCTGAACTTCCTCTCCGACCTCCCGAGCGTCACGCTGGCCGGGGACCGGGTCGACCCCGAGGACGTGCGGCGCCCGCGCCGGTGGGACCTGCGCCAGGTGCGTGACTTCATGGTCGTGTTCGGGATGCTGAGCAGCGCCTTCGACCTGCTGACCTTCGCCCTCCTGCTCCAGGTGCTGGACGCCGGGGCGACGCTCTTCCGCACCGGCTGGTTCGTCGGGTCGACGCTCACCGAGCTCGCGGTCCTCTTCGTGCTCCGCAGCCGACGCCCGTCGTGGCGCAGCCGTCCCGGGGTGGCGCTCGTCCTCACGTCGGCCCTCGTCGCCGGCGTCACCGTCTCGTTGCCGTTCGTCCCCGCCGTGCGGCCGGCGCTCGGCCTCGGGCAGCCGTCGGTGCGGCTCGTCCTCCTGCTCGTGGCGGTGACCGGCTGCTACGTCGTCGCGGCCGAGCTGACCAAGCGGGTGTTCTTCCGCGGGGGCCGCGCCGGGCCGTCGACGGCTCCGCCGCCCACCACCACGCAGCAGCGGCGGCTGCGGCACGTCGCGCGCGAGCACCGCCACCCGGTGGCGACGACTCAGGCGACGAGCCAGCGGGCGGCGGTGTCGAGGTCGGGGTGGACGTGGCGGTAGCCGCTCTCGCGGAGCACGTCGCCGACGATGCGCTGGCTGCCGAGGATCTCACCGGCGAACTCACCGACCACGAGGCGGAGCGCGGGGGAGGGCGCGGGCAGCAGCGCCGGCCGGTGCAGGGCTCGCCCGAGCGCCGCGGCGACGTCGCGCTGGCGCGCGGGTGAGGGGCCGCAGAGGTTGACCGGCCCGGTGACCTCGGGGTGGTCGAGGAGGTGCAGCAGCGCTCCCACCTCGTCGGTCAGGGTGATCCACGGCCAGAACTGGCGGCCGAGGCCGAGCGGACCGCCGAGCCCGAGCCGGGCGAGCCGGAGCAGCGGCTGCATCGCGCCGCCGTTCCGCGCCATGACGATCCCGGTGCGCGCGAACGCGACCGGTGCCCCGGCCTCGACCGCCGGGGCGGCCGCGGCCTCCCAGGCGATGACGACGTCGGAGAGGAAGCCGGTGCCGGGAGGGTTGGCCTCGGTCAGCTCCTCGTCCCCGCGGTCGCCGTAGTAGCCGACCGCGGAGCCGGACACGAGCCGCACCGGGTGGTCGGCCGCGGCCACCGCCGCGGCGACCGCCGTCCTGGGGTCGGTGCGCGAGGCGAGGATCGTGTGCTTGTACGCCGGGGTCCACCGCTTGTCGCCGACGCCCGCACCGGCGAGGTTGACGACGCCGTCGACGTCGTCGAGGACCGCGGGGTCGAGGTGTCGGGAGGCGGGGTCCCAGCGCACCTCGTCCGCGGCGGACGGGGCCCGGCGGACCAGTCGGACGACCTCGTCGCCGCGCTCGCGGAGCGCGGCGACGAGAGCGGTGCCGATGAGGCCGGAGGACCCGGTGACGACGATGCGGGCCACGGCGCGGGCGTCAGAGGCCGAGGTCGGCCTCGAACGCGCCCTCCTCGAGGCGCTGCTTCATCGTCGAGAGGAAGCGCGCGGCGTCGGCGCCGTCGACGATCCGGTGGTCGTAGGAGAGGGCGAGGTAGACCATCGAGCGGATGGCGATCGTCTCGCCACCGTCCTCGCCCCGGACGACGACCGGGCGCTTGACGACCGCACCGGTGCCGAGGATGCCGACCTGCGGCTGGTTGATGATCGGGGTGTCGAAGAGCGCCCCGCGCGAGCCGGTGTTGGTGATGGTGAAGGTCCCGCCGGCCAGGTCGTCCGGCATGATCTTGTTGCTCCGCGTCCGGTCCGCCAGGTCGGCGATGCCCCGGGCCAGGCCGGCGATGTTGAGGTCGCCGGCGTTCTTGAGGACCGGGACGATGAGCCCCTTCTCGGTGTCGACGGCCATGCCCAGGTTCTCGGACCCGTGGTAGGTCACCTGGTCGTCCTCGATGCTCGCGTTGACCATCGGGTGGGCCTTGAGGGCCTCGACGGCGGCGAGCGCGAAGAACGGCAGGAAGCTGAGCTTGGTGCCCTCGCGCTGGGCGAAGTCGGCCTTGGCCCGGTCGCGCAGCCGCGCGATGCGGGTGACGTCGACCTCGACGACCGTCGTCAGCTGGGCCGAGACCTGGAGCGACTCGACCATCCGGCGGGCGATCGTCTTGCGCAGCCGCGACATCGGCTGGGTCGTGCCGCGCAGGCTGGTGTCGACCGGGGCCTTCGTGGCGGCCGAGGCCTGCGGCGCGGCCGCGGGCGCCTGGGCGGCCGGCGCCTGGGGCTCCGGCTCGGGGGCCTTCTTGGCCTCGGCGGCGGCGAGGACGTCCTGCTTGCGGATGCGCCCGCCGATGCCGGTGCCGGTGAGGCTCGCGAGGTCGATGCCGTGGTCGGCGGCGAGCTTGCGGACGAGCGGGGTGACGTAGCTGCTCGCGTCGGACTCGTCGGCCCGAGGGGTCGGCGCCGTCGAGCTGCCCGAGGCCGGAGCGGTGCTCGCCGACGGGGCGTCGTCCGCGGCGGCCGCCGCCTCGTCGGGCTTCTCCTGCGCCGGCGCCTCGTCGGCGGGAGCCGGCTCGGGCTCCCGCTCGGCCGGGGCCGGCTGCTGCGGCTCGGGCTCGGGCTGGTCCTCCGCGGCCGGGGTCTCCTCGGCGGGGACGGCGGCCCGCGCCCGCCCCTCCGCGGGGCCCCCGCCCCCCCCCGCCCCCCCCCCCGCCGGGGCGGCGGGGCCCACCCCCACCCCCTCCCCCTCCTGGACGAGGATCTTCGTCAGGGTGCCGGCCACCGGCGAGGGGATCTCGGTGTCGACCTTGTCGGTGGAGACCTCGAGCAGCGGCTCGTCGACGGCGACCTCGTCGCCCTCGGACTTCAGCCAGCGGGTCACCGTGCCCTCGGTGACCGACTCGCCGAGCGCGGGCATCTGGACCGTCGTGCCGTCGCCCGACCCGCCGGCGGAGGAGCCGGAGTCGCCCGACCCCGCCGGCGCCGACTGCTCCTGCTGCGCCGACTGCTCCCGCTCGTCGCCGCCGGCCTGCGGCTCGGCGGGCTCCTGCCCGCCCTCGTCGCCGGCCTCGGCGACCGCGCCGGTGTCGGCGGGGTCCGCGACCTCGTCGGCCGGACCCTCACCCGATCCGGAGCCGGAGCCGGAGGTCGACTCCTCCTGCGCCGGGGCGGACTCGCCGCCACCCGAGGAGCCCTCGGAACCCGCGCCCTCGCCGATGACCGCGAGGTCGGCGCCGACGGGGACGGTGTCGTCCTCCTGGACGAGGATCTCCTGGAGCGTGCCGGCGACCGGCGAGGGGATCTCGGTGTCGACCTTGTCGGTGGAGACCTCGAGGAGCGGCTCGTCGACCGCGACCTCGTCGCCGACACTCTTGAGCCACCGCGTCACGGTCCCCTCGGTGACGGACTCGCCGAGTGCGGGCATCTGTACACGTTCCGACATCAGTGGTGCTCTCCTTCGTGGGCGGTGGCGGTCATCACTCTAGTTGTGTGCGTGCAGCGGCTTGCCGGCGAGCGCCAGGTGGGCCTCGCCGAGGGCCTCGTTCTGGGTCGGGTGGGCGTGGACGAACGGCGTGACGTCCTCGGGGTGGGCCTCCCAGCCGACGACGAGCTGGGCCTCGCCGACCTGCTCACCCATCCGCGAGCCGACCATGTGGATCCCGACGACCGGGCCGTCGACCACGCGGACGAGCTTGACGAAGCCCTGGGTCCCGAGGATCTGCGACTTCCCGTTGCCGCCGAGGTTGTACTCGAAGACCTCGACCGCCTCCCCGTGCCGCTCGCGCGCCTGCTCCTCGGTGAGCCCGACCGAGGCGACCTCCGGGTCGCAGTAGGTGACGCGGGGGATGCTCGACCCCTCGACCGGTCGCGGGTCGAGCCCGGCGATCGACTCGGCGACGAGGATGCCCTGGGCGAAGCCGCGGTGCGCCAGCTGCAGTCCGGGCACGATGTCGCCGACCGCCCAGAGGCCCTCCACCCCGGTGCGGCACCGCTCGTCGGTGACGACGAAGCCCCGCTCGAGGGTGACGCCGGCCTCCTCGTACCCGAGCCCGTCGGTGACCGGGCCGCGGCCGACGGCGACGAGCAACAGGTCGGCCTCGAGCTCGGTGCCGTCCTCGAGCCGGACGGTGACGGCGTCCGGCCCGTCGGTGGCGGACGCGAACCGGGCGCCGGTGCGCACCGTGATGCCGCGCTTGCGGAACGCGCGCTCGAGCGCCTTGCTCGAGGCGGCGTCCTCGGCCGCGACGAGCCGGGGCAGGGCCTCGACGACCGTGACCTCGGCGCCGAAGGAGCGCAGGACGGAGGCGAACTCGACGCCGATGACCCCGCCACCGAGGACGACGGCCCGCCCGGGGACCTCCTCGAGCCCGAGCGCCTGGTCGCTCGTCATGACCCGGCCACCGAGCTCGAGGCCGGGCAGCGTGCGGGCGAAGGAACCGGTGGCGAGGACGACGTGGCGGCCGACGAGGCGCCGGTCGCCGACGACCACGGTGTGCGGCCCGTCGAGCCGGCCGTGGCCCTCGACGTAGTCGACCGCGCGGCCCCTGACCAGCCCCTGGAGGCCCTTGTGCAGCCGGGCGACGACACCCTCGCGGTAGGCGGTGACGGCGGGCAGGTCGATGCCCTCCAGGGTGGCGCGCACCCCGAACCGTCCGGCCTCGCGCGCGGCGTCCGCGACCTCCGCCGCGTGGAGCAGCGCCTTGGTCGGGATGCAGCCGCGGTGCAGGCAGGTGCCGCCGAGGAGGTCCTTCTCGACCAGCGCGACGGAGAGCCCGAGCTCGGCGGCGCGCAGCGCGCACGCGTAGCCGCCGCTGCCTCCTCCGAGGACGACGACGTCGTGGGTGGGTTCGGCGGTGGCCGGCATGCGGTGCTGCTCCGTTCTCGCGGTGGCGGTCCGTGGGCACGGCGGCACGGGGTGGGCGCGCCGGCTCCGTCCCGCATCCTGTCACTCCCGGCGGCGCGGCACGAGGCCGCCGTGCGGGCGGGACCACCGGTGGGGGCGCAGGTCGCTCGCCTATCGTGTGCGCATGGCGTGGTGGAGACGTGGGCGGCGGGGTGTCGCACCGCACGACGGCAGCGACCTCGGGAGCGCCCGGGCGCACCTCGAGGACTTCGTCCGCACCCGGCGGGGGGTCGAGGCCTACGTCGAGCCGGCGACCAACGTCACCGCGACGACGCTCGTGCTCATCGCCCACGACGGCGAGTGGACCCGGCGCGCCCTGCCCAGCCGGCCCCAGGCGTTCGACGTCGCCCGCGGGCTCGGCGTGCCCGTCTACGACGTCAACCTCACCGGCTACCCGGCCCGGATGCGCGCCTGGACCGCCCGCCAGCGCCGCGACGGCAGGGCCTGAGCGCGGAACCCGGTGGCCGGGGCGGCGGACCCCGTGCGACGGTTGACCCCCCGCCCACCGACGAGGAGGACACCCCCGATGTCATCGAAGGACCGACCCCGCGCCGCCGTGCCCGACGAGGTCAAGGAACGGTTCCGCGCCGCGCTCGAGAAGAAGCAGGCGCACGCCGGCACCGACGTCTCCGACACCACCGACCACGGCAAGGTCGACCACGCGCACGGACCGGAGACCAGCGCCCGCCAGCAGATGTTCCGGCGCAAGAGCGGCGGCTGAGCCACCCCGACGACGCCGGGGTGGCTCAACCCGCTCAGCCGCGGGCGCCGTGGGCCTCGACGAGACCGAGGAGGGTGGCGACCCCGAACCCGGTGCCGCCCTTGGGGTTGCGCCCCTTCGGACCCTTGTCGTTGAACGCCGGGCCGGCGATGTCGACGTGCGCCCACGTCGTGCCCTCGGGCACGAACTCCTCGAGGAACTTCGCGGCGGTGAGCATCCCGCCGGCGCGGTCGCCCTTGTGCGCGATGTCGGCCACCGGGGTGTCGAGCTTCGCGCGGAGGGCGGCCGGCAGCGGCATCGGCCAGGCCCCCTCGCCGGCGGCGTCGGCGGCGGCGACGACCGTGGCGCGGAAGGCGTCGTCGTTGCCCATCACCCCGGCGATGTCGTCGCCGAGGGCGATCATCTGGGCCCCGGTGAGCGTCGCGATGTCGACGATCCAGTCCGGGCTCTTCTCCGCGGCGAGGCAGATGCCGTCGCCGAGCACCATCCGGCCCTCGGCGTCGGTGTCGAGGATCTCGACGCTCGTGCCGTCGCGCATGACGACGACGTCGCTCGGCCGCTGGGCGCCGCCACCGGGCATGTTCTCGGCGAGGCAGAGGTAGCCGGTGACGGCGACCGGGACCCCGGTCTCGGCGGCGGCGAGGACGGTGGCCGCGACCGCGGCGGCACCGGCCATGTCGCACTTCATCGTCACCATGCCGGTCGACGGCTTGAGGTTGAGGCCGCCGGTGTCGAAGGTGATGCCCTTGCCGACGAGCGCGACCGAGCCCCGGGCTCCCGAGGGTGCCCAGGTCATCGTCACGATGCGCGGCGGGTTGGCCGAGCCCTGGCCGACGCCGGTGATGCCGCCGAAGCCGCCCTTGGCCAGCGCCTTCTCGTCGAGCACGGAGACGGTGATCTTGGCGGGGGAGTCGGCGGCGCGCTTCTTGACGGCGTCGGCGAAGGACTGCGGGAAGAGCAGGTTCGGCGGCATGTTGACGAGGTCGCGGGCCCAGTCGCGGGCGGCGCCGAGCGTCGCGGCCCGGGCGACGACGTCCTTGGCCGCCTTGCCCTGGCCGGCGCCGGAGACGACGACGATCTTGGGGCCGGCGGGCGGCGTGGCGGCGGGGCGGCCCTTGCGCGCCGGCAGCGGGGCCGCCTTGTCGTAGACGTAGCAGCCGGCGAACGCGCCGTCGGCGACCGCCGACAGGGACTCGGTGTCCGGGGTCGGGAGGGCCACGCCCACCGCCTTCTTGCCGCGGACCGTGCGCAGCGCCGCGGCGGCGGCCTCGCGGAGCACGGTGTGCTCGAACGCGGTGCGACGGGTGGTGCCCGGGCCGAGGCCGGTGACGACGACGGAGGTCGCCTTGACGCCCGGCACGGCGACGACGCGGTGCACCTCCTCGGCGCGTCCGGTGGCCTCGAGGTCGGCGAGCACGGCCTGGAGGTGGACGACGGCCTTGCGCGGGAGCCCGTGCCCGGCGGCGAGGTCGGCACCCTCGCCGGTCCCGACGGAACCGACGACGAGGGCGTCCACGGGGAGGTCGGCGGAGGTCTTGGTCGTCACGGTCAGTGAAGTCATGCCGGCAGACTATCCGGGGCGCCGGGAGGGCCCGGGGGGCGCGGTAACGTGCCGACCATGACCGACCTCAAGCACTCGCCGCTGCACGACCGGCACCTCGCCCTCGGCGCGAAGATGGCCGACTTCGGCGGTTGGGCCATGCCGATCGAGTACCCCGGGGGCGGGGTCGTCGCCGAGCACACCGCCGTCCGCGAGCGGGTCGGCGTCTTCGACGTCTCGCACCTCGGCAAGGCCCGGGTCAGCGGCCCCGGTGCCGCCGACTTCGTCAACGCCTGCCTCACCAACGACCTGCGCCGGATCGGTCCCGGGCAGGCCCAGTACACGATGTGCTGCACGGACGACGGCGGCGTCGTCGACGACCTCATCCAGTACCTGCGCTCGGACGAGGACGTCTTCCTCATCCCCAACGCGGCCAACACCGCGCGGGTCGTCGAGCTGCTCGCCGCGGCGGCCCCCGAGGGCGTCCTCGTCGAGGACCTCCACCACGGCTACGGCGTCATCGCGGTCCAGGGCCCGCGCTCGGACGAGGTCCTGACGCGGCTCGGCCTGCCGGTCGACCACGACTACATGAGCTTCGTCGAGACCACGTGGGAGGGCCTGCCGGTCATCGTCTGCCGCACCGGCTACACGGGGGAGCGCGGCTACGAGATCGTCCCGGCCTGGGACGTCACCGGCTCGGTCTGGGACGCACTGCTCGCGGCCGCCGGCGAGGAGGGCGGCCTGCCCGCCGGCCTCGGCGCCCGCGACACCCTGCGCACCGAGATGGGCTACCCGCTGCACGGCAACGACCTCTCCCTCGACATCACGCCGGTCATGGCCGGCGCGGCGTGGGCCGTCGGCTGGGACAAGGAGGCGTTCTGGGGCAAGGAGGCGCTGACCGCCGAGCGGGCCGCGAAGGAGACCCGGCTCATGCGCGGGCTCGTCGTGACCGGCCGCGGCATCCCCCGCGCCCACTGCGAGGTCCGCGACGCCGCGGGGACGACGGTCGGCGAGGTGACCTCCGGCACCTTCTCCCCGACCCGCAGGCAGGGCATCGCCCTCGCGCTGCTCGACCGCTCGGTCACGCTCGGCGACGAGGTCGTCGTCGACGTCCGCGGCCGGGCGCTCGAGGCCACCGTCACCAAGCCGCCGTTCGTCGAGGCGGGGGTGCGGTCGTCGTGAGCGAGCAGTGGAGCTGGACCTACGCCGACGCCGACGGCGCGGCGGGCACCCGTCCGCCGACGCCGGGGTCGACCCTTCCCCCCCCGTCCCACGCCGAGAGCTGGTTCGGTGAGGTCTGGCACGAGCTCGCCGACGCCGGCGTCGCCTCGGTCACCCTGCACCGCGACGGTGGTGTCGTCTACGGCCCGATGAGCCTCGAGGCCGCGCCCTAGCCCGGTCGCGTATCACCGCTGGCCCGGCTCCCTCCTCCACGGCAGGATGAGCCGACGGGCGCCGCGCCCGGGGCAGGAGAGGGCGATGCCGGGTGCACCGGAGGGGCCGCAGGACCCCGTGCGGGCCGCGTTCGCCGCGACGGTGCCGTCGTGGCGCACCGTGCTGGTCGGCACCTGGGCAGCGGCCGTCGTCGCGGCCCTCATCGCCCTCGGCCAGCTCGACGCACTCGTCGGCCAGGTCGTCACCGCCGGGCACACCGTCTCGCTCACCGCGCTGACCGGCCCCGGCGCCCTCGCCGGGCGTGCGGCCACCGTCACCGCCTGGTCCGACCTCGCGCCCACGGTCGCCGCCGTCCCGGGCCTGGGGCACTGGGTCCTCGCGTACGCGCTCGTCGACCTCGTGTTCATCGCCCTCTACGCGGGGGGCGGCGGCTGGGTCCTGCGCCGGGCCGCGACCGGGACCTCGCCGGGGCGGACCTGGTACGCCGCCGCGTTCGTGGGGCTGGCCGTCGGCGCGCTGGCCGACGTCGTCGAGTCCGCCCTCCTCCTCGACCTGCTGGACGGGCGGGGGCACCCCACGGTCCTCGTCGGTGCCTCCACGGCCAAGTGGACCGGGCTGGTGGTCGCCGTGGTGGCGGCGGTCGTGGGCCGCCGGCAACGCGGCGACACCCCCCGTGGGCCGGCCCAGACCTCGCCGTGGCGGCCCGGGGACGAGGAGGTTCCCGCCGGAGCGGTGCGGCGGGTCCTGGCCGCGCTCTACACCCACCGCTTCAGCCTGCTCGTCGTCGTGCCGTTCGGCGCGCTCGGGCTCGCCTCCGGCTCCGACATCCTCGACCAGCTCCCGGACGTCCAGCGCCAGTGGGTCGACGATGCCCCCGGACTCCGGATGCTCGTGAGCGGTGCGCTCACCGCGGTCGTCGCCCTCGTCGTCACCGTCGTCGGCCGGCTGCGCAGCCACTACGTCGCGGCCTGCGTCCCCGGTGACGCCGACCCGCCGAGCGCGGCCCCCTACCGGCCGCCGGCCCTCCTCCCGTGGTTCGTCACCGCGGCGGTCATCGCCGTCGGTGCGCTCGTGTCGCGGGCGCTGCTCGGGTCCTGGGACCTCATCGTCCCGCGGTTCGCGATCGCCGTCGCGGTGCCCCTGCTCGTGTGGCTGGGCTCGCTCCTCCTGCGCCGGGGTGGCCGCCCGCTGCCGTGGGGGCCGTACCGCCGTCCGGTGACCGCCGCGCAGGCGGCGACGACGACGGTCGTCGGCGACGTCCTCGGGATCCTCGTCCTCGTCATCCCCGGGCTCGGCCTCGTGCGCGCCTTCACCGCCCCGGTCGCCCTCGGCATCCTCGGCTGGAACCTCGTCCTCCTCCTCGCCGGGGTGGCCGGCACCCTCGGCACCTTCGCGGCCGCCCGGTGGGCCGGGCGGTGGCTGGGCCGGGTCGCGCCGGAGCGGATGCTCGTCGCGCTCGTCCCGGGACGGGTCCTCGACGCGGTGGGCCGGTGGCGCTCGCGGCTCGGGGGCTGGATCCTCCTCACCTGTGGCGTCGTCGCCTTCGTCGCCGTCGGCCTGTGGCCGGAGCCGGTCGCGGGCGCGCTCGGCGTCATCGGCGTCATGCTCCTCGCGGTCTCGGCGGTCGCCCTGCCGCTCGGCGCCACCGTCATCCTCCTCCAGGGCGGTGGCGCACCGGACGTGCTCTCCCGGCCGATGACGCCGCTGCTGCGGACCGCCCCCGTGATGACCGTCGTCGTCCTCACCGCCGTCGTCGTGGGGCTCACCGGCAGCGACGCGCGGGTGCACGGGCTGCGGGTGTCGAGCGAGGCCGCACCCGACCCCGGCAGCCGCCCCGACCTCGGGACGCGGCTGGCCGGCCTCCTCGCCCGGCCGGGGTGCGACACCCCGCTGCCCGACACGCCCTACCGCGTGCGGCCGCTCTTCCTCCTCGCGGCCGAGGGCGGTGGCATCCGCGCCGCCGCCTGGACCGCCCTCGGCACCGACGCGCTCGCCGCCGCCGGCGGGGACTGCGCCGAGGCCCTGGCCTCCTCCGGCGCCAGCGGGGGAGCGGTCGGCCTCACGGTGTCCGCCTTCGCCGCGGGGGACGCCTTCCCGGCCGTCGAGGCGATGGCCGGCCCGGACACCCTCGGCGTCGCCGTCTCCGGCCTGCTCGTCCGCGACCCGCTGCGCTCGGTCACCGGCCTGGCCTTCCCGACCGCCGGTGAGCAGGGCTGGGTCGACCGGGCCGGGTTGATGGAGCGCGAGTGGGAGCGGGCGGTCCCGGCGCTGCGCACCCCCTACCTCGACGCGCCGACCGGGCGGGTCACCGGCGCGCTCGTCCTCAACTCCACGTCCGTCGCGACGCACTGCCGCGCCGTCCTCAGCCAGGTGGCCCTCGACCCGGCCGCCGACGCCCGCGACTGCCGGACGCCCACGGCCGTCCCCGACACGGTCGACCTGCTCGCGACGCTGCGCACGGGCTGCTCCGGCCCGGCGCCGGCGCTGCGGGCGAGCACGGTGGCGCTGCTCGCGTCCCGCTTCCCGTACGTCACACCGTCCGGGGTGGTGACGACCGGCTGCCCGCCCGGGAGCACGTCGCCCGACGCGCAGCAGCTCGTCGACGGCGGGTACGCCGACAACGACGGCCTCGGGACCCTCGTCGACCTCGCGCCGCGGTGGCTGCCGGCGCTGCGCGCGCACAACGGTGCCGTCCTCACCGCCGGCGGGGGCGCGACGCCGCTCGTCGTACCGGTGCTCGTCTACCTCGACAACGGCTCGGGCAGTGACCTGTCCGCCGACCCGGCGGGCGCGACGAACGAGGTGCTCGTGCCCCTGCTGACCAAGGGAGCGGCCACGGCGGCGCTGTCCTCGACCGACACCCAGCTGCACCGCTCGCTCGCCGTCCTCGCCACCGACGGGGTGCTGCCCGGCTGCGCCGACGACACCACCGGCGCGTGCGCGGCCGTCGAGCGCTGGCGCGGCCCGGCGGTCAAGGTCTTCTACCAGCCGACCCGGCCGAGCATCGCCGCCCCGCTGGGGTGGGTGCTGTCCGACGAGTCGTTGCGGACACTGCGCTGCGCCCGCGACGACCAGGTCGTCGGGGCCGGCCTCGCGCCGCTGCCGGGCACCGCGTGCGAGGGGCAGAGCGCGGTCGCCGGGGAGGGGGTCCTCCCGGCGCCGGGGGGCCCGGCCGGGTGCTCGGACGACGCCCGCGACGACTCGCCGCTCGCGGCGCGCGGCTACGGGACGATGCGCTCGGCGCTGTGCCTGGCCCGCGCGGCGGCCGGGCGCTGAGGAGCGGGCCCGCTCAGGAGGGGTACTCGCCGCGCTTGACGACGGGGACCGGGCGGCGGCTGCGGCGCAGCTGGAAGACGCGCATCACGGCGTAGGACATGCTGCCGCGGGGGAGGGCGTCGGCGCCGAACTTGGCGACGAGGCGGCCCTTGAGGCGGCGCCACATGAGCGCGGTGTCGACGATGACGAGGAGCACCGCGCCCCAGGTGAGGTAGACGCTCACCGTGAAGATGGTGACGTTCCGGACGAGGCTCAGCGCGAGGACGATGAGCATCACCGGCAGGAGGAACTCGCCGAGGTTGCGCCGCGCGTCGACGTAGTTGCGGATGTACCGCCGCACCGGGCCGCGGTCGCGGGGCGGGTAGTGCGACTCGTCACCGGACTCGAGGGCCTTGCGGACGGTCGCCAGCTGCTCGCGGCGGGCCTCGCGGTCACGGGTGCGCGCCTCCTTGCGGTCGGCGACGACGAGCGGTCGACGGCGCGCGGCCTCCTGGTCGCGGCGCTTGGGGGTGGGGCGGTTCTTCGCGCCCTCCCGCTGCGTCGCGGTCTCCGCGGGGGCCTGCTCACTCGACTTGCTGCGTCCGAACACGAGGCCAACTCTAGGTGCACCGCGGGGGTGCTCCGGCCCGGGGCGGGCCGGGCCGGCCACGGCGGGCCCGGCGGTGGGTAGGGTCGGTCGACGTGACCGACGTGCTGACCGACGACCAGAAGACCGCCCTCCGCGAGCGGGTCCGCGAGCTGATGCCGCAGGTCCGTGCCGACCTCGAGGCGCTGACCCGCATCCCCTCCGTCTCGCTCGACGCCTTCGACCAGGCGCACGTCGAGGCGAGCGCCGAGGCCACCGCCGCGCTGCTGCGCGCCGAGGGGCTGGCGGTCGAGATCGTCCGCGAGGGCGGCCGGCCGGCGGTCATCGGGCACCGGCCCGGCCCGCCCGGGTCGCGCACGGTGATGCTCTACGCGCACCACGACGTCCAGCCGCCCGGGGACGAGTCCCTCTGGGAGAGTGCGCCCTTCGAGCCGACGGAGCGTGACGGGCGGCTCTACGGCCGCGGCGCCGCCGACGACAAGGCCGGAATCATGGCGCACGTCGCCGCCCTGCGCGCGCACGGCGACGACCTGCCGGTGGGGGTGACGATCTTCGTCGAGGGCGAGGAGGAGATCGGCTCCGACTCGCTCCCCACCATCCTCGAGCGGCACGGCGAGAAGCTGCGCGCCGACGCCATCGTCCTCGCCGACTCGGGCAACTGGGACATCGGCGAGCCGGCCCTGACGACCACCCTGCGCGGGATGATCCGGGCGGTCATCACGGTCTCGACCCTCGACCACGGCGTGCACTCCGGGATGTTCGGGGGCGCCGTGCCGGACGCCCTCATGGTGCTCGTCCGGCTCCTCGCCGCCCTCCACGACGACGAGGGGAGCGTGGCCGTCCCCGGCCTCAAGGAGGGCGTGGCCTCCGACCTCGACTACGACGAGGAGCGGCTGCGGCGGGAGTCGGGGCTGCTCGACGGGGTGCACCCGATCGGCTCCGGCAGCCTGCTGACCCGGATGTGGACCAAGCCGTCGCTCACGACGATCGGCATCGACGCACCGACCATCGCGACCTCCTCGAACACCCTCGTCCCGACGGCCGCCGCGAAGGTCTCGATGCGGATCGCCCCGGACGAGCACGACCTCGACGCCTTCGAGCGGCTGCGCGAGCACGTCCTCGCGCACGTGCCGTGGGGCGCGCGGGTCGAGGTGGAGCTCGACGAGCGGGGCCTCGGGTTCGCCGCCGACGCCGACGGCCCGGTCTACGACCAGGCGCGCGCCGCGTTCGAGGACGCCTGGGGTGTCGCCCCGGTCGACATCGGCGTCGGCGGCTCGATCCCGTTCGTCGCGGCCTTCGCCGAGCAGTTCCCCGAGGCGGCCATCCTCGTCACCGGGGTCGAGGACCCCGACGCCCGGGCCCACGGCGCCAACGAGTCGCTGCACCTCGGCGAGTTCGAGACCGTCTGCCTCGCCGAGGCCCTGCTGCTCGCCCGGCTCGGCGCGCTGCCGGCCTGAGGCAGGATCGAGCGATGGCCCAGGGCACCTACGTCGAGGACGACTTCCGGCGCGACACGAACTACATCGAGGACCGGGTGACGGTCGACGGTGCGGGGGAGCACGAGTGGCCGGTCGAGGCCGGCCGCTACCGGCTCGTCGTGGCGCGCGCGTGCCCGTGGGCCAACCGGGCGATCATCGTCCGCCGGCTGCTCGGGCTCGAGGACGCCATCTCGATGGGGATCTGCGGACCGACCCACGACGCCGACTCGTGGACCTTCGACCTCGACCCCGGCGGCCTCGACCCGGTCCTGGGCATCCCGCGGATCAAGGACGCGTACGAGAAGCGCTTCCCCGGCTACCCGCGCGGCATCACGGTGCCGGCGCTCGTCGACGTCCCGAGCGGGAAGGTCGTGACCAACGGGTTCGCCCAGCTGACCCTCGACCTCTCGACCCAGTGGCGTGCGCACCACCGCCCGGGCGCGCCGGACCTCTACCCGGAGGCGCTGCGCGAGGAGATGGACGCGGTGATGCAGCGCGTCTACACCGAGGTGAACAACGGCGTGTACCGCTGCGGGTTCGCCGGCACCCAGGCCGCCTACGCCGCCGCCTACGAGCGGCTCTGGACCGCGCTGGACTGGCTGGAGGAGCGGCTCGCGAGGCGGCGCTACCTCATGGGCGAGACCATCACCGAGGCCGACGTCCGGCTGTTCACGACCCTCGCGCGCTTCGACGCCGTCTACCACGGGCACTTCAAGTGCAACCGGCAGAAGCTCACCGAGCTCCCGGTGCTGTGGGCCTACGCTCGCGACCTCTTCCAGACCCCCGGCTTCGGGGACACGACGGACTTCGTCCACGTCAAGAGCCACTACTACGAGGTGCACCGCGACATCAACCCGACCGGGGTCGTGCCGGCCGGCCCGGACCTCGCCGGCTGGGCGACGCCGCACGGCCGCGAGTCCCTCGGCGGGCGCCCGTTCGGCGACGGCACGCCGCCGGGTCCACCGCCGGAGGGCGAGCGGGTGCCGACGGCGCACAACCCGCACGTCGGCGCGGACGGCCTCGTCCACGCCTGACCGCGGTCAGTCCTTGGCGGTCTCGCCGGGCAGGGCGAGCATCCGGTCGAGGGCGACCCGGGCCCAGTGCGCCACCTCGGGGTCGACGTGGATCGGGTTGACGACCCGCCCGTCGACGAGCGACTCGAGCGCCCACACGAGGTGCGGCAGGTCGATGCGGTTCATCGTCGAGCAGTAGCAGACGTTCTTCTCGAGGAAGACGATCCGCTGCTCGGGGAACTGCGCGGCGAGCCGGCGGACCAGGTTGAGCTCGGTGCCGACCGCCCAGGCCGTCCCGGCGGGAGCGGCGGCGATGGTCTTGATGATCTTCTCGGTCGAGCCCACCTCGTCGGCGAGCTCGACGACCTCGTGGCGGCACTCGGGGTGGACGATGACCCGCACGCCGGGGACCTCGCGGCGGGCCGCCTCGACCGCCTCGACGGAGAACCGGCCGTGGACCGAGCAGTGCCCGCGCCACAGGATCATCGTCGCGTCGCGCAGCTCCTCGGGGGTCAGGCCGCCCATCGGCGTGTGGGGGTCCCAGACGACGCAGCCGTCGAGGGAGCCGCCGAGGTCGCGGACGTAGGTGTTGCGGCCGAGGTGCTGGTCGGGGAGGAAGAGGACCTTGCCGCCCTCGCCGGCCTGCTCGAGCGCCCAGGTGAGGGCGGTCCGCGCGTTCGACGAGGTGCACACCGTGCCGCCGTGTCGCCCGGTGAAGGCCTTGATGGCCGCCGACGAGTTCATGTACGTCACCGGCACGGTGACGTCCGCGACCCCGGCGGCGACGAGCTCGTCCCAGCACTCCTCGACCTGGTCGATCGCGGCCATGTCGGCCATCGAGCAGCCGGCGGCGAGGTCGGGCAGGACGACGGTCTGGGTGTCGGCGGTGAGGACGTCGGCCGACTCGGCCATGAAGTGGACGCCGCAGAAGACGACGTACTCGGCGTCCGGGCGGGCCGCGGCCTCCTTGGCCAGCTTGAAGGAGTCGCCGGTGACGTCGGCGAACTCGATGACCTCGTCGCGCTGGTAGTGGTGACCGAGGACGAAGAGCCGGTCGCCGAGCGCCGCCTTCGCCGCCCGGGCGCGCTCGACGAGCCCGGGGTCGGACGGCGCGGGGAGCTCGCCGGGGCACTCCACCCCGCGCTCGGTGGCGAGGTCGCGGCCGTGGCCGAGGACGAGGAGGGGGAGGGGCGCGGGCCGGGGCTCGCCGGTCGTGGTGCTCACGGCGCCCGATCCTAGGCGCTCAGCCCATGCTCTTCTGGCCGTCGATCGTCTCGCGGATGATGTCGGCGTGCCCGGTGTGGTGCGCGAGCTCGCTGAGGACGTGGACGAACACCCGTCGGGCGCTGCGCCGCTCACCGGGACGGAACCACGGCGCGGGCGGCAGCGGGTGGTCGGCCGAGAGGTCGCAGGTCCGGATGAGCTCGTCGGTGTGGGCCGCCACCTCGCGGTAGAGGGCGACGACGCCCTCGAGCGTCTCGTCCTCCAGCAGCCGGAACTCGCGCGCCCGCGCGTCGAGGTCGGCGTCGTCCCCGCCGGCCATCGCGCCGCGCTCGACGAAGTCGGTCCAGCCCCGCTCGGTGAGGGCGACGTGCTTGACGATGCCGCCGAGGCACAGCTCGCTCGCCGTCGGGGTCAGCCGGGCTTGCTCGTCGGTGAGTCCCTCGACGGTGTGGAGCAGGAAGTGGCGCTGCTGCGCGAGCGCCTCGAGCAGGGCGACCCGCTCGGGGTCGAGGTCGGTGGCGGTGTCGGTCATCGGGGCCTCCTGGGCGCTCGTCGGTGCCCCGACGGTAGGCCCGGCCACCGACACCCCGCGCGGGCTGCGGCGATACGCTCGCCCCGTGCGCGTGCTCATCGCTCCCGACGCCTTCGGGTCGACCCTGGGGCCGGTGCAGACCGCGACCGCGCTGGGGGAGGGCTGGGCCGAGGGGGCCCCGCACGACGACCTCCGGCTGCTCCCGCTCTCGGCCGGCGGGCCGGGCTTCCTCGACGTCCTCGAGCGGGCCGTCGGCGGCACGACCGTCGCGACGACGGTCAGCGACCCCCTCGGCCGCGACGTCCCCGCGGCCGTCCTGCTCGTCGACGAGCCCGACCGGCGCACCGCCTACCTCGAGGCGTCCCAGGCGAGCGGGCTGCACCTGCTCTCGGCCGACGAGCGCGACCCGGCGCTCACGAGCACTTGGGGGGTCGGCCAGCTCCTCGAGACCGCCCTCCAGGAGGGTGCCGGCCGCATCGTCGTCGGCGTCGGCGGCGGCGCGACGAACGACGCCGGAGCCGGCCTGCTGGCCGCCCTCGGCGCCGGCCCGGCCTCCGCCCTGGCCCGCGGCGGCCTCGCCCTGCGCGACGCCGGCGCGGACGCGCTCGCCGGGCTGCCCGACGTCGTCGAGCGGTTCGCCGCGGTCGAGATCGTCCTCGCGACCGACGACCTCATCCCGCTCCTCGGGCTGTCCGGCACCAGCGCCGTCGACGCACCGGGCAAGGGGGCGACGCCGCAGACCGCCCAGGACCTCGAGGGCGCGCTCGGCCACTTCACCGACCTGCTGACCCGCGCCCTGCCGCACCCGCCCCTCGACCTGCTGACCGGGGCCCCCCGCCGACTGGACCGCGAGCCGGGCGCGGGGGCCGCCGGCGGCCTCGGCTACGCCCTGCTCGCCCTCGGTGCCCGGCAGGCCGGCGCGGTGAGCGAGGTGCTGCGGGTCACCGGCTTCGACGTCGCGGCCGCCGGCAGCGACCTCGTCGTCACCGCCACCGGGCGGCTGGACTGGACCGCCGTGCGCGGGTCGGTCGTGTCCGGGGTCGCCGAGGCGACGATGGCCACCGGGCGCCCCGCGGTCGTCGTCGCGGGCGAGCTCCTCGTCGGCCGCCGCGAGACGATGTCGATGGGCCTTGCCGGCTGCTACGCCGTCGCCGACCACCCGCGCGAGGTCGAGGCGATGGTCGCCGACCCGGTCGCCACGCTCCGGGCCCGCGCGGCCCGGGTCGCGCGCACCTGGTCCCCGGCGCGGTGAGGCCCCGCGCCGTCGTCCCCGGGCGGGGCGATGGCCCGGACGGTCCGGCCCGCGACGTACAGTGGAGGAACCCCGGGAACACCGGGCCCGTCCCCGCGGTTCACCCCACGAGGCCGGGTCACCGGCCCCGAGCACGCGCCCGCCACGGACGCGCCCCAGACCCACAGCACCGAGGAGTCCTCACCATGAGCGACCAGCTCCAGACCACCGAGGCCACCCCCGAGGTCGCCGCGCACGGCGTCCTCCTCACCGACGTCGCCGCCTCGAAGGTCGCCTCCCTGCTCGCGCAGGAGGGTCGCGACGACCTGCGGCTGCGCGTCGGCGTCCAGCCGGGCGGCTGCTCCGGCCTCATCTACCAGCTCTACTTCGACGAGCGCACCCTCGACGGCGACCTCGTGCGCGACTTCGAGGGCGTCGAGGTCGTCGTCGACCGGATGAGCGCCCCGTACCTCGAGGGCGCGACGATCGACTTCTCCGACACCATCGAGAAGCAGGGCTTCACGATCGACAACCCCAACGCGGGCAGCTCCTGCGCCTGCGGCGACAGCTTCAGCTGACGCCCCCGGACGGGCCCGGACCTCCTCGGGGGGTCCGGGCCCGTCCGCGTCCCCGGGGTCCGGGTAGGTTGCTCGCGTGCAGATCGCCGTCGCCGGGTCCATCGCCACCGACCACCTCATGACCTTCCGCGGGAGGTTCGCCGACTCCCTCGTCGTCGAGCAGCTCGACAAGATCTCGGTCAGCTTCCTCGCCGACCGGCTGGAGATCCGCCGCGGCGGGGTGGCCGGGAACATCTGCTTCGGGATGGCCGTGCTGGGGGCGCGCCCGCTGCTCATCGGCGCCGCCGGCGAGGACTTCGGCGACTACCGCAGCTGGCTGACCCGGCACGGCGTCGTCACCGACCACGTGCACGTCTCGGACACCCAGCACACCGCCCGGTTCGTCTGCACGACCGACGACGACATGGCCCAGATCGCGACGTTCTACTCCGGGGCGATGTCCGAGGCCCGGATGATCGAGCTCGGTCCGATCCACGAGCGGTGGGACCTCGACCTCGTCCTCGTCGGCGCCGACGACCCCGAGGCGATGCTCCGGCACACCGAGGAGTGCCGGGCGCGGGGCATCCCCTTCGTCGCCGACCCCTCCCAGCAGCTGGCCTTCGCCGACGGGCCGTTCATCCGCAAGCTCGTCGACGGCGCCGACATCCTCATCACCAACGAGTACGAGTCGCACCTCACCTCGACCAAGACCGGCTGGAGCCAGGAGGAGATCGACGACCGGGTGACCACCCGCGTCGTGACCCTCGGCAAGGACGGCGCCGAGATCCGCACCCGCGGCGCCGACCCGGTCCACGTGCCGGTGGCGGGTGAGGTCGAGCGGGTGGACCCCACCGGGGTGGGCGACGCCTTCCGCGCCGGGTTCCTCGTCGGGCTGGCCGGGCGGCTCTCGCACGAGCGGTGCGCGCAGATCGGCTCGGTGCTCGCGGCGTACGTCCTCGAGACGGTGGGCACCCAGGAGTACTCGGTCGGTCGGAGCGGGTTCCTCGACCGGGTCACCGCGGCCTACGGCGCCGAGGCGGCGGCGGACATCGCCCCGCACGTGCGCACCGCCCGCGACTGAGGGCCCGGAGGCCCCCGGTGGTCTTCCCGCCCGTCGAGCCGCCGCACACCGGCTGGCTCCTCGACGCCGCCCGGGCCACGCCGGGGGACGACCTCGTCGCGGCAGGCGCCGACCTCGAGCCCGGCACCCTCCTCGAGGCCTACCGGCTGGGGCTCTTCCCGATGGGCCTGGGCCGGGACGGGCGGGGGACGGTCGGCTGGTGGTCGCCCGACCCCCGCGGCGTCATCCCGGCGGGAGCCCTGCGCGTGCGGCCGTCGCTGCGCAAGGTGCTCGGCCGCTTCGAGGTGAGCGTCGACCGGGCCTTCGCCGACGTCGTCGCCGGCTGCGCCGACCCGGCGCGCGAGGGCCGCTGGATCACGCCGGAGGTGGAGGCGGCCTACACGCGCCTCCACGAGCTCGGGTGGGCGCACAGCGTCGAGGTCTGGCGAGACGGCGAGCTCGTCGGCGGCCTCTACGGCGTGTCCGTCGGCGGCCTGTTCGCCGGGGAGTCGATGTTCCACCGCGTCCGCGACGCCTCCAAGGTGGCGCTCGTCGCGCTGGTCCGCCGGTTCGAGGCCGACGGCGACCCGCGCCGGCTGGTCGACGTGCAGTGGGCGACCGACCACCTGCGCCGGCTCGGGGCCCGGGAGTGGCCGCGCGAGGAGTACCTGCGCCGCCTCGCCGTCGCGCTCGAGGCGCCTCAGGTCGACCTCGCGGCCGAGGCTCCGTCGACGAGCACGGTGTAGCGGGTCCAGCCCTCCTCGTCGGCCAGGGTCACGGTGTGCCCGCGCATCCGGGCCCAGGCCGGGACGTCGGAGCGAGCTGCGACGTCGTCGGCGAGGAGGACCACGACGTCACCGGGGGAGAGGTCGCGGGCGACCCGGGCGACCCGGACGACGGGCACGGGGCAGCGCGTGCCCCGGGCGTCGACGAGTGCGGGCTCGCTCACAGGTCCTCGGTCCCCATCCGGCGCCGGACCGTCCGCACGGCGTCCGTCAGCTCGGCCCGGAGGCGCTCGACGTCGGCCTCCCGGCCCGGGGAGACCGAGGCGAGCGGCAGGACGACCCGCACGTTGCCGTGGGTCAGCACCCCCATCGCGGCGAGCACGTGGCTCGGACGCAGGACGCTCGAGGTGCAGGCCGAGCCGGAGGCGACGGCGAGCCCGCGCCGGGCCAGCTCGTCGACGAGCGCCTCGCCGTCGGCGAGCAGGACGCTGAAGGTGACGACGTGGGGGAGGCGGTCGTCGGGGTCGCCGAGCACCTCGACGTCGCGGATGCCGGCGGCCGCGGCCCGCACCCGGGCGACGAGCGCGCGGGCCTGCGTGGCGTCCTCGGCGGCCGCGGCCTCGGTCTGCCGCCACGCCTCGGCCGCGGCGAGGACCAGCGGGACCCAGGGCGCCGCGAGGACCCGCCCCTGCTCGGCCTCGGCCCGGGGGCCGGGGAGGGACCAGCGGGTGCCGGTGCGCACCCCGAGCAGGCCGAGCGGCGGCCCACCGAAGGAGGCGGCGTCGGCCACGACGACCGACCCCTCGGGGCCGAGCGGGTCGCGCCCGAGCGATGCCGTGGCGTCGAGGAGGAGGGGGACACCGGCGGCGCGGGCGGCGGCGTCGAGCGTCGCGACCGGTTGCCGGGTGCCGACCTCGCCGTTCGCCGTCTGGAGGACGGCCGCGGCGACCCCCGGCGCGGCGACCGCCGCCACCCAGGCCGCCGCGTCGACCCGGCCGAGCCCGTCGACCGGGACCGGGGCGGCGTCCCCGGCCCGCAGGAGGAGCACCGAGCGCTCGGCGGCTCCAGCGACGACGACGTCACCGGTCCGGCGCCGGGCGTGGCGCAGGCCCTCGAGCCCGACGGCGAGGGCGTCCTCGGCGCTCGGGTGGACGGAGAGCTCACCGGGCCGGACGCCGAGCGCCCCGGCCAGCACGGCCCGCGCCGTGTCGAGGTGGGCCCGGGCGGCGCGGCCGGGACCGTGGACCCGCGTCGGGTCGGCCCACGCCACGCCGACGGCCGCCTCGAGGGTGCGGGCGGCGAGCGGGTGGAGCGGCCCGCGGGAGGCGTCGAGGACCCCCTCGGCGGGCGCGTCCGCCGGCCCCGCGCGGACGCCCTCCGGGGACGGTTCAACAGGGCTGTGCGGCACGGCTCGACGGTAGCCCCCCTGCATGCCTCCCGAGGTACCCGTGCAGTAGGGTTTGCTGCGATCGTCCTCGCTCCTCGACACGAAGGGTGCAGCGGTGCGCCAGCACGACTCCTCCACGCCCGGCCGACCGTTCCGGCGCCGCGGCGCCCTGGTCCTCGCCGGCGTCCTGGGCACCCTCGCCCTGGGCGGCTGCGCCAGCGGCGACCTGCGCGGTGACGCCTCCACCGGATGGCTCCCGCACGCGGTCACCGAGGGCGGCGAGCGCGTCACCACGCTGTGGATCGGCGCCTGGATCACGCTCATCGGCGTCGGCCTGCTCGTCATCGGCCTCATCGTCTGGTGCATCGGCGCGTACCGCCGCCACCAGGACGACACCGAGCTGCCGGTCCAGCTGCGCTACAACATCCCGATCGAGATCCTCTACACGGTCGTCCCGATGCTCATGGTCGTCGTGTTCTTCTACTACACGGCCCGCGACGAGTCGGCCCTCGTCGACACCTCGAAGAAGCCCGACGTGACGATCAACGTCGTCGGCAAGCAGTGGAGCTGGGACTTCAACTACCTCGACGACGACGTGCACGAGGTGGGCACCCAGGCCATCCTCACCGGCGAGCCCGGCGCCGAGAAGACCATCCCGACCCTCTACCTGCCGGTCGGTGAGCGCGTCGAGTTCGTCCTCACCTCGCGCGACGTCATCCACTCGTTCTGGGTGCCGGCCTTCCTCCAGAAGATGGACATCATCCCGGGGCGGGTCAACCGCTTCCAGGTCGTGCCGACCGTGGAGGGGCAGTTCAAGGGCAAGTGCGCCGAGCTGTGCGGCGCCTACCACTCCCAGATGCTCTTCAACGTCAAGGTCGTCTCGCGCGCCGACTACGACCAGCACATGGCCGACCTGCGGGCGGCCGACCAGACGGGCCTGCTGGGCAACACGCTCAACCGCGAGCAGCTGATGCAGGGTCAGACCGTCCCGACCGGCGGAGGGAACTGAGCATGAGCGCCGCGACCGACACCACGATGCTCCGCGAGGCGGGCGCCCCCGCGCGCACCCGCCGCCTGTCGCCGGGCGCGACCGTCGTGAAGTGGGCGACGACGACCGACCACAAGGTCATCGGCAACCTCTACTTCATCACCTCGTTCGCCTGGTTCCTCGTCGGCGGCGTGATGGCCCTGCTCATCCGGGCCGAGCTCGCCGAGCCGGGGCTGCAGATCGTCGACAACCCCGACCAGTACAACCAGCTGTTCACGATGCACGGCACGATCATGCTGCTGCTCTTCGCGACACCGCTGTTCGCCGGCTTCGCCAACGCGCTGATGCCGCTGCAGATCGGGGCGCCCGACGTCTCGTTCCCGCGGCTGAACATGTTCGCCTACTGGCTCTACCTCTTCGGTGGCCTCATCGCCGGCGCCGGCTTCCTCACCCCCAACGGCGCCGCGGCGTTCGGCTGGTTCGCCTACGCCCCGCTCTCGGACAGCACCTACAGCCCGGGCATCGGCGGCGACCTGTGGGTCTTCGGCCTCGCGCTCAGCGGCTTCGGCACCATCCTCGGCGCGGTCAACTTCATCACGACGATCCTCACCATGCGCGCGCCGGGCATGACGATGTTCCGGATGCCGGTCTTCACGTGGACGGTGCTCGTCACCTCCATCCTCGTGATCCTCGTCTTCCCGGCCCTCGCCGCGGCCCTCTTCGCGCTCGGCGCCGACCGACGGTTCGGAGCGCACATCTTCGAGGCCTCCAGCGGTGGGGCGCTGATGTGGCAGCACATCTTCTGGTTCTTCGGGCACCCCGAGGTCTACATCATCGCCCTGCCGTTCTTCGGGATCATCTCCGAGGTCCTGCCCGCCTTCTCGCGCAAGCCGATCTTCGGGTACAAGACCCTCGTCTACGCCACGATCGCCATCGCGGCCCTCTCGGTCAGCGTCTGGGCCCACCACATGTACGTCACCGGCCAGGTGCTGCTGCCCTTCTTCGCGATCATGACGATGCTCATCGCCGTGCCGACCGGCGTGAAGTTCTTCAACTGGATCGGCACGATGTGGGGCGGCAAGCTGGACTTCTCCACCCCCCTGCTCTGGGCGCTCGGGTTCCTCGTCACCTTCCTCTTCGGCGGCCTGACCGGCGTCATCCTCGCCAGCCCGGCGCTGGACTTCCAGCTCTCGGACAGCTACTTCGTCGTCGCCCACTTCCACTACGTCGTCTTCGGCACCGTCGTCTTCGCGATGTTCGCCGGGTTCTACTTCTGGTGGCCCAAGCTGACCGGCCGGATGCTCGACGAGAAGCTCGGCAAGGTCCACTTCTGGATGCTGTTCATCGGCTTCCACACGACGTTCTTCGTCCAGCACATCCTCGGCGCGCAGGGCATGCCCCGGCGCTACGCCGACTACATGCCCGAGGACGGCTTCACGCTGGGCAACCAGATCTCGACCGCCGGTGCCTTCCTCCTCGGCGCCTCGATGATCCCGTTCCTGTACAACGTCTGGAAGACGTGGCGGTACGCGCCTCTCGTCGAGACCGACGACCCGTGGGGCTACGGCGCGTCGCTGGAGTGGGCCACCTCGTGCCCGCCGCCCCGGCACAACTTCGACCGCATCCCCCGGATCCGGTCCGAGCGACCCGCGTTCGACCTGCACCACCCGGAGGCCGCCGTCGCCGGCGTCCACGACGCGGGGCACTCGGGCGACAGCGGGCTGGTCTCGGCCCTCGGCCCGGCCGACCTGCACGACAAGGCCTTCGTCGACGAGCGCAAGGAGGACTGACCGATGCGCGCGATGGAACGACTCGGCATGCTCGTCGGGGTCTTCGCCTTCACGATGGCCACCATCTACGGGCTCTGGACCTCGTCCACGACCCTCGGGACCGAGTGGGTCGGGACGATCGGGCTCATCCTCGGTGGCCTGCTCGGGTTCATGATCGCCTGGTACGTGTGGATGACCCGCCGCAAGCTGGACATCGACCCGTCCGACGACCCCCTGGGGGAGATCGACGAGATCCAGGGCGAGTACGGCTTCTTCAGCCCGCACAGCTGGCAGCCGCTCTTCCTCGGCGCCGCGGCCGCGACCTGCTTCCTCGGCCTCGCCGTCGGCTGGTGGCTCTTCATCATCGGGGCGTTCTTCGCGATCCCTGCCCTCGTGGGCTGGACCTTCGAGTACTGGAAGGGCCCGCACGCCCTCTGAGCGCCGCGATCGGCCTCAGCCCCACCCGAGCTCGTGGAGGGCGTCGTCGTCGATGCCGAAGTGGTGCGCGATCTCGTGCACGACGGTCACGGCGATCTCCTCGGTCAGCTCCTCGAGGTCCTCGCACATCCGGGTCAGCGGCCCGCGGAACAGGACGATCCGGTCGGGCAGCGCACCGGCCCCCCAGCCGTCCCCGCGCTCGGTGAGCGGCACGCCGTCGTAGACGCCGAGCAGCTCCGGGTCGTCGGCGGGCGGCTCCTCCTCGACGAGGAAGACGACGTTGTCGAGCATCGCCATCAGCTCCTCGGGCACCTCGTCGAGGGCGTCCTCGACGATCGCGTCGAACTGCTCGGGAGTCAGCGGGCGCACGTGTGTCACGTCCCCGGGGCCCGCAGGCCGCGCAGGGCCGCCCAGCCGAGCGGACGGCCGTTCCAGCGGGCGGTGAGGACGCCGTCCTCCCCGCGCAGGTGGAGCACGTGCGGGGTCGCCGTCGCGGCGACGCGGGCCTCGAGGACCCCGGGGGCGCTCCAGCCGGCGGAGGCCGAGAACGGGCCGTCGGTGTCCTCCCACCCGCCGTCGCCGGCCGCGAGGACGAGCTCGGCGCCGTCGTCGACGACGAGCCGCCACGGGGCGTGCGTGCTTCCGCTGGCCTCGACCCGCAGGGAGCGCAGCGCGGGGTGGTCCTCGTCGGGCGCGTGGGCGAAGGTCCACGGCCCGGGACGGTCCGGTGCCGCCGTCGACGCGGCGGGTGGGAGCGCGGCGGCACCGAGCCGCTCGAGGAGCCGGGCGTGGGCCGCGTCGTCCCGAGGGAGCGGGCCGTCGGCCAGGGCCGCGAGCAGCTCCTCCCACACGGCGTCGAGGAGGGCCTGGGTGTCGGTGCTGCACGAGGTGACGGCCACGACCAGCTCGGCGGCCGGGTGGACGAGGGCGTACTGGCCCCACGCGCCGTCGGCCCGGAACCCGTCGTGCCGGGAGCGCCACACCTGGTAGCCGTAGCCCTGGTGCCAGTCCGTCGGGTCGGGGTGCGCGGTGGTGTCGACGCGGAACCCGGTCATCCGCCCCACCCAGCCCTCCGGGAGCAACCGGCGGCCCTGCCACACCCCGTCGAGGCGGAGCAGCTCGCCGAGCCGCGCGATGCCCTCGGTGTTCAGGTGCATCCCCGAGTACCCGATGTCGAGGCCGTCGCTGCGGGGCCGGGCCGACACCTCGACGCCGAGCGGGTCGAGCAGCCGGGGGCGCAGGTGGTCGAGCAGCCGCTCGCCGGTGCGCCGCTGGACCGCCAGGGCCGCCATGAGCGTGGCCCCGTTGTGGTAGACGAACCAGGAGCCCGGTTCCTCCTCGGGCTCGCGGGAGAGGAAGTGCCGCGGGAAGTCGCCGTCGGCCATCAGCCAGTCGAGGGTGTCCTCGCGGTGGCCGGTCGACATCGACAGGACGTGGTGCAGGGTCAGCCGAGCAGCACGGGGTCCGGCGACGTCGGCCGCCTCGGGGAAGAGGTCGACGAGCCGGTCCTCGAGCGAGATGACCCCCTCGGCGACGGCCAGGCCGGCGGCGCAGCCGGTGAGCGTCTTGCTCACCGAGTAGACCAGCTGGGCACTGTCGGCCCGGTAGGGCGCCCAGGCGGCCTCGGCGACGACCCGGCCGCGGCGGAGCACGGTCAGCCCGTGCGCCTCGACCCCGACCGCCGCCCAGCGGGTGAGGAGGGCGTCGAGGGCGGCGGGCAGCACACCCTCGTCCTCGGGCCGCGAGCGGGGCAGGGGCGTCGGCACCGGCGTCGTCACGCGCTCCAGCCTAGGCGCGCGGGCCGGGACGCACCGAGGCCGCACCCGGCGAGCGGGTGCGGCCTCGGTGGACGAGCGGGGTCAGTGCCGCTCGGCAGCCCCCGCGGACTCGACCTCGCCGGCGTGCGCCGGGGCCTCGATGGCCTCGGTCTCGTGGCCGTGGTGGTGGGCGGCCGCGAGCTCGGCCGGGGTGACCGGGTTGACGGCGTCGGCGAAGTAGAAGCGCGAGAGCCGTTCCCGCAGGCGGTCCTTGCGTGCCGCGGGCCGGGCCACGCCGTGCTCGTCGACCTCGGGCTCGAGCTGCAGCGGGGCGACGGCGTCGTGCTGGACGAGGAGCCACTGGTCCTCGGGCAGCCCGGCCTCGTGCCGCTCGAAGAACCGGCCGTCCGGGGTGCGGACGATGGTGCCGGACTCGCGGCCGTGGAGGACCGTGTCCCGGTCACGCCGCTGGAGCGAGAGGCAGACCCGCTTGGTCACCCAGAACACGATCGGCGGCGCGACGAAGAGGGCGATCCGGAAGAACCACGTGATGTCGTTGATCGACATCCCGAGCTTGATCGCCATGATGTCGTTGCCGGCGGCGAACATGAACACCGTGTAGGCCGTGATGCCGGCCATCCCGATGCCGGTGCGGGTCGGGGCGTTGCGCGGCCGGTCGAGCAGGTGGTGCTCCCGCTGGTCGCCGGTGACCCACCGTTCGAGGAACGGGTAGATCCCGAGGACGGTGTAGACGAGCGGCAGCAGGACGAGCGCGCCGAGCGCGATGTTCAGCGACAGCGTGAAGCCGAGGAAGTGGAACTCCAGCCAGCCGGGCAGCAGCCGCAGCGCGCCGTCGGCGAAGCCCATGTACCAGTCCGGCTGCGAGCCCGCGGTGACGGGGGAGGGGTCGTAGGGCCCGTACGCCCAGATCGGGTTGATCTGGACCAGGGCGCCCATGAGGGCGATGACGCCGAAGACGATGAAGAAGAAGCCACCGGCCTTCGCGGCGTACACCGGCATCACCGGGTAGCCGACGACGTTGTCGTTGGTACGGCCCGGCCCGGGGTACTGCGTGTGCTTCTGCAGCGCGACGAGCCCGATGTGGGCGGTGAACAGCCCGACGAGGATCGCCGGGATGAGCAGCACGTGGGCGGAGTACAGCCGCGGGATGATCATCTCGCCGGGGAAGGGCCCACCGAAGATGCCGTACACCAGGTAGGTACCGATGACGGGTGAGGTCTGGGTGAAGCCCGCCATCGCGCGGATGCCGGTGCCCGAGAGCAGGTCGTCGGGCAGGGAGTAGCCGGCGAAGCCCTCGATGATCGCGAGCAGCGCGAGGAAGGTGCCGATGACCCAGTTGATCTCGCGCGGCTTGCGGAACGCCCCGGTGAAGAACACCCGGAACATGTGGACGGTCAGCGCGACGATGAACATCAGCGCCGCCCAGTGGTGGATCTGGCGGATGATCAGCCCGCCCTTGATGTCGAACGAGATGTGCAGCGTCGAGGAGTACGCCTCGGACATCGACTGGCCACGCAGCGGCACGTACGAGCCGTCGTAGATCGTGTGGCCGGCACTGGGGATGAACCAGAAGGTGAGGAAGGCGCCGGTGATGAGGCAGATGATCATCGAGTACATCGCGATCTCACCGAGCATGAAGGACCAGTGGTCCGGGAAGACCTTCTTCATGAGGTAGCCGACCGGCTTGGCGGCGCCGGTGCGGTCGTCGACCCAGCCGGCGACCCCGCCGATCTTCTTCGCGGCGGCCGAGGGGGCGACGTGGCGCGGCCCGTCGCCGGCGCGGAGGGCGTCGGCCGGACGCGCGCCGTCGGTCGTGGTGTGGGTGCTCACTGTCCACGCTCCCAGAAGCTCGGGCCGACCGCCTCGCGGAACGGCTGTGCGGAGACGAGGTAGCCCTCGTCGTCGACCGTGATCTTCAATTGTGGCAGCGGACGCTTCGCGGGGCCGAAGATGACCTTGCAGTCCTGGGTCACGTCGAAGGTCGACTGGTGGCACGGGCAGAGCAGGTGGTGGGTCTGCTGCTCGTAGAGGCCGACCGGACAGCCGACGTGGGTGCAGATCTTGGAGTAGGCGACGATGCCCTCGTGGCCCCAGGCGAGCTCCTTCTGGGACTGGATCTGCGAGGGGTCGAGCCGCATGAGGAGCACGGCCGCCTTGGCCTTCTCCTCGAGGAGGTGCTTCGCGCCGCCCTCACCGGTCTCCGGGTTCGGCAGCAGGCCCTCGGGCATGACGTGGAAGACCGACCCGATCGTGACGTCCGAGGCCTTGATCGGCTCGTTCTCGGGGTCCTTCATGAGGCGCAGCGGCTTGAACGTGGGCTCCTCGCCCGGGCCGCTCGGGCCGCCGTTCCACCAGGTGAGCGAGAGGCTCTTCTGCGGCATCGGGCCGAGCGAACCGCCGACCTGGAGGGCGAGGCCGAGCGGGAAGAGGGCCATGGCGCCGCCGAGCGTGTACTTGATGAGGGGGCGGCGGGTGATCTGCGACTTCCCGCCCTCCTCGGTCATGACCCGGACCGCCTCGGCGCGGTCGGCGTCGCTGGCCCGCATCGGGTGACGCTCCTCGACCACCTCGTGGTCGGGCATGAGGGTCTTGGCCCAGTGGACCGCGCCGAGGCCGATGCCGAGCAGGCTGAGCGCGAGGCAGACCCCGAGGCCGACGTTCGTGGCGCTCGTCTCGCCGACGCCGGGGACGAAGACGGTCTGGTTCACGTCGAGGGCGAAGTACAGGACGATGAAGAGCAGGGTCCCGAGGATGGAGATGCCGAAGAGCGTGGCGACCTGCTTCTCGGCCCGCCGCGCGGCGGCCTCGTCGAGGTCGGCCATCCGCGGGACGTGCGTGGGCAGGCCCGGGTTGGTGAACCGCTCGGGGAGGCCGCCCGTCCCGACGACGTGGCCCTCGTCGAGGCGCACGGCGCTGCCGTGGCCGTCGGTGGGCGTCACCTCGGTGCCGGGTGCGGTGTGGTCCTGCTCGTTCATCGGGGTACCGATCTGTCGTCGACGGAAGGGGAGCGGCGGGCGGTCAGGCGGCCTTGGAACCGAGCCAGACGGCGCATCCGACGAGGATGCCGAGACCGAAGACCCAGGCGAACATGCCCTCGGTCACCGGGCCGAGCGACCCGAGCGTGAGGCCACCCGGGTTCTCCTGCTTGTTGATCGTGTCGAGGAAGGCGATGATGTTCCGCTTGTTCTCGGGCGACATGTTCGCGTCGTTGAACACCGGCATGCTCTGCGGGCCGGTGGCCATCGCCTCGTAGATGTGCTTGCCGGAGACGTCCTTGAGGGACGGGGCGTACTTGCCGCGGGTCAGGGCACCGCCGGATCCGGCGAAGTTGTGGCACATCGCGCAGTTGACGCGGAAGAGCTCACCGCCCATCGCGGGGTCGCCCTTGGTCGGGTCGACGGCCTCCTCGCTGGGGACGCTCGGACCGGGGGCGAGGGAGGCGACGTACGCGGCGAGCGCGTCGATCTGCTCCTGGCTGAACTTCACCGTCTTCGAGCGCGCGGCCTGGGTGCCCGGCTGGGTCATCGGCATCCGGCCGGTGCCGACCTGGAAGTCGACGGCGGCGGCGCCGACCCCGGCGAGCGGCGGGCCGGCGATCTGGTTGCCGTTGCCGGTCTGGCGGCCCTCGGCGTTGACGCCGTGGCAGGTCGCGCAGTTCGCGCGGAAGAGCGACTTGCCCTCCTCGACCGACTGGGCCGGCAGCGCCTGCGTCGTGGCGTCCGCGGGCTCCGGCGCGACGGCGGCGTACACGGCGCCGGTGAGGAAGAGGCCGAGCATGAGGAGGACGGCGATCGCCGCCGGGTGCCGGCGGCGGGCTGCCAGTGCGTTCACGATGCTTCCTGTCGTCTGCTGCGTGTCGAGTGTGTGTCGAGTCGGCGTGCGGGAGAGGTCACTTCAGGACGTAGATCATGAGGAACAGGGCGATCCAGACCACGTCGACGAAGTGCCAGTAGTACGACGTGACGACCGCGCCGGTGGCCTGCGCGTGGCTGTAGCGGCGGGTGGTGAAGGTACGCCCGAGGATGAGGAGGAAGGCGATGAGGCCACCCGTCACGTGCATCCCGTGGAAGCCGGTGGCGAGGTAGAAGATCGACCCGTAGGAGTCGGAGGAGAGGGTGATGCCCTCGGTGACGAGCGTGGCGTACTCGAACACCTGGCCGGCGATGAACACGGCGCCGAAGACGTACGTGAGGACGTACCACTCGCGCATGCCCCACGTGCTGACCTTGAGCAGCGACGTGCCGGCCGGGCGGGCGACCACCCCGCGCTCGGCCTGGAGGACGCCGAGCTGGCACCACACCGAGGACACGACGAGGATGATCGTGTTGAGCGTCGCGTACGGGACGTTGAGCGTCGCCGCGTGGTCCTTCCACAGGTCCGGGAGGTGGCCGCGCAGCGTGAAGTAGAACGCGAAGAGCGCCGCGAAGAACATCAGCTCGCTGGAGAGCCACACCATGGTGCCGACGGCGACCATGTTCGGCCGCGTCGCGGGGCCCTGGCCGGGGATGGACGGGACCGGTCCCGCGTGCTTGACCGAAGCTGCTGCAGAAGTCGCCACGGACGGCATTATGCCGACACCGGAGGGGGTCTGACGAGGCGACCCCCCGAAACGCTCGACAACGAGTCGCCACGGCGGCCTGTTCCCGGTGAGCGGGCGTGTCGGGCGGCGCGGCGGCCCCTCGCTACGATGCCTGCATGAGCGATGCGCACGCCCCCGCGGGCCCGTCCACGCAGGCCACCGACGGCATCCACCGCGTCCGGGTCCTCCTCTACAGCGACGACATCACCACCCGCGACGCCGTGCGGGCGGCGGCCGGCCGCCGGCCGGCCCGCGACGTCGAGGTCGTCTCGTGGCAGGAGTGCGCGACGGCGGAGGCGGTCGTCGAGGCGATGGACGCGGGCGGCATCGACGTCGCGGTGCTCGACGGCGAGGCCACGCCCACCGGGGGCCTGGGCCTGTGCCGCCAGCTGAAGAACGAGATCTTCCGCTGCCCGCCGGTCCTCGTCCTCACCGGCCGCCCGCAGGACGCCTGGCTCGCCGCCTGGTCGCTCGCCGACGACGCCGTGCCGCACCCGCTCGACCCCATCGCGGTCGCCGAGGCCATCGCCCGGCTCGCCCGCGAGCGGGTCGCCGTCGGCTGACGCGCGTGGCCCCCACGCCGACCGGCGACCTCACCTGGCCGGACCTCCTCGCCGCCCTGCTCCGCCGCGAGGACCTCTCCACCGACGCCGCCCGCTGGGCGATGGACCAGGTGATGGCCGGCGAGGCCTCGCCGGTGCAGCTGGCCGGCTTCCTCGTCGCGCTGCGGGCCAAGGGCGAGACGGTCGAGGAGCTGCGCGGCCTCGCCGACATGATGCTCGAGCACGCGCACCGCATCGAGGTCCCGGGGCCGAGCACCGACATCGTCGGCACCGGTGGCGACCGGATGCACTCGGTCAACATCTCGACGATGGCCTCGGTCGTCGTCGCCTCGACCGGGCTGCGGGTCGTCAAGCACGGCAACCGCGCGGCCTCCTCGTCCTCCGGCTCGGCCGACGTCCTCGAGGAGCTCGGGGTCGACCTCTCGCTCGCCCCGGACCGGGTCGCGGAGGTGGCCCACCGGGTCGGCATCACCTTCTGCTTCGCCGCGGCGTTCCACCCCTCGATGCGGCACGCGGCGGTGGCGCGGTCGGGCCTCGGGGTGGGCACGGCGTTCAACGCGCTCGGTCCGCTGACCAACCCGGGCCAGCCCACCTACGCGGCCGTCGGGGTCGCCGACGCCCGCATCGCGCCGCTCATCGCCGGGGTGTTCGCCGGGCGCGGCCGCGCGGCCGCCGTGTTCCGCGGTGACGACGGCCTCGACGAGCTGACCCTCGCGACGACGTCGACGGTCTGGTGGGTCCGTGACGGCGCGGTCACCGAGCTGTCGGTCGGCCCCGACGACGTCGAGCTGGCTCCGGCGCCGGTCGAGGCGCTGCGCGGGGGAGACCCCGCGTTCAACGCCGAGGTCGCGCGGCGGGTGTTCGCCGGTGACGCCGGCCCGGTGCGCGACGCGGTGGTCCTCAACGCGGGGATGGCCCTGGCGGTCGCGGCCGGGCTCGACGGCACGCCGTCGGACGCGACCCTCGCCGAGGCGCTGGCCGCCGGGGTGCGGCGGGCCGAGCACGCCCTCGACGCCGGGGACGCCGCCGCGCTGCTTGACCGGTGGGTCTCGACGACCCGCGAGCTCGCCGGCGCCTGACCGCGCCGGGCGGTGGTCCGGTCAGTCCTCGATGCCGAGGCTGAACGCCGACTCGAGGTCGTGCGAGGAGTAGGTGCGGAAGGCGATGTGCGTGTTCGTGCCCGTCACGCCCGTGACCTTGTTGAGCCGGTCGGCGATGACGTCGGCGAGCGCCTCGTGCCGGCGCACCCGCACCATCGCGACGAGGTCGGCGTCGCCGGCCACGGAGTAGACCTCGGTGACGCCCTCGAGGTCGGCGATCTCCTGCGCCACCTCGGGGATGCGGTCGACGTCGGCGCTGATGAGGACGATGGCGGTGATCACGCGGTCAGCCTAGCCACCCGCGGGCCGGCTCACAGGGTGCGGTCGAGCAGGTCGCGCAGCACGGTGAAGTGCCGTTCGGCGCCCGCCTCCTGGTACATCGAGGTGTCGGCCATCGTGTAGCCGTGCGGCGCGTCCGGGTACACCTCGTTGCGCACGGTGAGGCCGGCGTCCGCGGCGGCGGCGCCGAGGGCGGCCACCGCCTCGGGCGGCATCGACCGGTCGCCGTCGGCGTGGCCGAAGACGAGCTCGGCGCGGGTGGTGGCCAGGCCGAGGTGCGGGCTGTCCGGAGCGTCCGTGACCAGGCCCCCGCCGTGGAAGCCGCCGCAGGCCGCGACGACGTCTGGGCGCAGCGCGGCCGCGCGCAGGGCCAGCCGGGCCCCCATGCAGTAGCCGGTGACGCCCACCCGGTCGCCGGTGACGCCCTCGAGCCCGGTGAGGTGCTCGAGGTAGGCGGCGAGGTCCGGGACGGCGAGGTCGGTGGTCAGCGCGGCGACCCGGGGCATGGCGAGGCCCATGAAGGCCTCCCGGCCCTCGGGGGTGCGCAGGTCGCCGGTCGGCATCAGCTCGGCGACCGTGCCGGAGCGGTGGAAGACGTTGGGGGCGAGGACGACGTAGCCCCAGGACGCGATGCGGTCGCACATCGCGGCGATCCGGGGGCGCAGGCCGATGGCGTCCATGACGAGGAGGACGCCGGGGCCCTGGCCCGACGGGGGCCGTGAGAGGTGGGCCTCGGCACGGCCGCCGGGGACGGGGACGTCGACGAGGTGGAGGTCGCTCACCTTGGCGACGCTACGCCGGGGGCGGCCGCGTCCGTCCGCCGGGGCGACCTCGCGTCGCCGCGGCGGCCATGCCTCGCCGGGGTGCCATGGCACCCCGGCGACGCAGGACCAGGGAGGCGGGGCGAGGCTGGGGCGGCGGGACGACGTGGGGGACGACGGGTCAGCCGCGCACGAGGCAGAAGGGGTGGCCCGCCGGGTCGAGGTAGACCCGGAAGCCGCCGTTCTCCGAGGGCTGGTGCTCGTGCACGGTCGCCCCGGCGGCGAGGACCGCCGGCTCGGCGGCGGCGATGTCGGGCACCGAGAGGTCGAGGTGCACCTGCTGCGGGTGCGCGCCGCCGGGCCAGGTGGGGGCGACCCAGTCAGCGATCCGCTGGAATGCGAGGGAGGTGCGCCCGTCCCGGCGTTCGGGCGTGATGCCGCCGCCGGGCGGGGAGAGGGTGGCCCAGTCGGCGTCGGCGCCGTCCTCGAGCTCCCAGCCGAGGACCTCGGCGTAGAAGCGGCCGAGGGCCAGGGCGTCGGGGCAGTCGAGGACGACGAGGTCGAGGAGGGGTTTGGCGCTCATGGACCGGACGGTACGGCTCGTTGCGGACGGTCGGCGTCCGGGTCGCACCGAGGAGCCGCGCGAGTCAGCGGACGCCGGCGAACCCGGCGGTGCGGCGGCGCGAGGTCTCGAGCGGCTCGAGCTGCTCGCGGACCGCGGCCGCGCCGCCGACGGGGCAGGTCCACGGCCCGTCGACGTCGACGACGCGCACGCCGGGCGACTCGAGCCAGCGCAGCACCTTCTCGCTCTCCTCGGTGGTGGCCGCGGTCTCCGGGGCCACCGGCGCCGCGACGACCTCGGCGCTGGCCCGCAGGGCATCGATGTAGGGCATCGGGTCCGCGCCGCGCGGCGCGGTGGTGCTGCCGGCGAGCCGGCCGTACCGCACGCAGACGACCTCCCAGCCGCCGGTGAGCGAGCGCCGGGCCGCGACGAGCTCGGGGATGCGGGCGAGCGGGTCGAGGCGCTGGCTGCGGGCCGCGCCGCGGACGAGGGCGACGAGGCGGTCGCGGACCACCTGGGCGTCCTCGAAGCGCTGCGCCGCCGAGAGCGCCGCCATCCGGTCCTGGAGGGCGACGAGCAGCTCGCGGCCGTGGCCGTCGAGGAGGAGGGCCGCACGCTCGACGACCTCGGCGTACTCGTCGACCCCCTGGGCGCCGGTGCACGGCGCACCGCAGCGGCCCATCTCGGCGAGGGCGCAGGCGGTGCGGACCCGCTTGGGCGAGAGCCGTTCGACGCACTGCCGGAGCGGGAGGACCTCGTGGACCGCCGCGACCGCGGCCTCGGCGGCGCCGCGCGACCCGAACGGGCCCGCGTACCGGGCGCCGTCGTCGGCGACCGTGCGGACGATGGACAGCCGCGGGAACGGCTCGACGGTCAGCTTGACCCACAGCGCCTTCTCGGGGTGGCGCGAGCGGCGGTTGTAGCGCGGCTTGTGCTGCGCGATGAGCCGCAGCTCGCGGACCTCGGCCTCGAGGGTCGTCGCGCAGACGACCGGCGAGACCGACTCGGCCAGCCGGACCATCTCGCCCATCCGGCGCCGGTGCTCGGAGGCGGTGAAGTACGAGCGGACGCGGGTGCGGATGGAGACCGAGGTGCCGACGTAGAGGACGCGCCCCTGGCCGTCCTTGAAGAGGTAGACGCCCGGCGCGTCGGGCAGCCCGTCGGCGAGGTGGCGCTTGCGGCGCCGGGCGGGGGAGACCCGCACGGTGTAGTCGAGGAGCTCCTCGAGCGAGTGCACCCCGAGGTTGCCGACGCGCTCGATGAGCCCGTGGAGGACGTCGACGGTGGCCCGCGCGTCGTGGAGCGCCCGGTGGTCGGGGGTCGTCGTCGAGCGGAACAGCCGGGCCAGCGAGCCGAGCCGGTGGTTGGGCGCCTCGTCGCGGCGGACCAGCTGGCGGGCGAGGTGGACGGTGTCGAGGACGGCGAAGCCGGGCCAGTCGCGCTCGGTGCGGGCCGCGGCGGCCTTGAGGAAGGAGACGTCGAACCGGGCGTTGTGGGCGACGAGGACCGCCCCGGCGGCGAACTCGAGGAAGGCCGGCAGGGCGGCCTCGATGCGCGGGGCGTCGGCGACCATCGCGTCGGTGATGCCGGTGAGCACCGAGATGAACGCCGGGATCGGGGCGCCGGGGTTGACGAGGGTCTGGAACTCGGCGACGACCTCGCCGCCGCGCACCTTGACGGCGCCGATCTCGGTGATTCCGCACTCGGCCGGGCTGCCCCCGGTGGTCTCGAGGTCGACGACGACGAAGGTGACCCCCGACAGCGGGGTGCCCAGGTCGTCGAACGTGCCCTGGACCATCGCCATGTCCGGAACGGTAGGTCGCCCCGCCGACATCCCCCGCGAGGCGCGCGGGGGCCGGGGGTGGTGTCGGTGGTGGCGTCTAGCGTCGTCCACGACGACATGGACGAGGTGAGACGCATGACCCGTGACGACGTGATGACCATCGACTGCCGCACCTGCCCGGTGCGCGAGCTGCACTGCGACGACTGCATGGTGCCGGTGCTCCTGAGCATCTCCGGCACCCGCACCGAGACCTCGCTCGACGCCGAGGAGCGGGCCGTCGTGACCCGCCTCGTGCGGGCCGGTCTCGTCGACCCCGAGGAGGCCGCCAGGGCCCGGGCCACGCTCGACCCGGCGGCCCGGGGCGCCCGCGCCGTCGGCTGAGCCCGAGCCCGCGGGCGACCGGCGACGGCCCCGGGGGGCGGCTGCCTACGATGTGCCGGGTGACCGGCCGTCCTCCCACCCGCCACCGGGCGCGGACGGTGGCGGCGCTCCTCCTCGTGGCCCTCGCCGGGTGCTCGGGCGCCGGCGGGCGCTCCCCGGCCGTCCCGCCCTCCGCCCCGTCCGGGGCCCTCTCGGCGTCGGCCGCCGGCCGGTCCGCCTCCGACGTCGCGAGCGTGCTCCAGGACCTCCTCGCCCGGCGCGACGCCGCCGTGCTCACCGGCGACACCGCCGCCTTCCGGGCGACCCTCGCCGACGCCGGCTCGCGCGAGGGGCGCGCGCAGCTGGGCCAGCTCGCGACCGCCCGCGCCCTGCGGGTCCAGCGCCTGGCCCACGACGTCGTCGCCCCGGTCGACGACCCGTCGGCGGTCGACGTCACCGTCCGCTACCGGCTGGGCGGTCTCGACCGCGCCGACCGCACGGCGACCGTCCGCTACGCCGTCGCCGAGGTCGACGGGCGCTGGCGGGTGCGCTCGGCCACGCCGGCCGACGGGCGGGCCGCGCCGCCGTGGGTCGTCCTGCCCGGGGCCACCGTCCGGCGCACCGCCCACGCCGTCGTCGTCGGCGTCGGTGCGGCCGGCGAGCTGGCGGCCGCTTCCGCCACCGTGGACCGCGCGCTGCCCGGGCTCCGCCGGACGTGGGACGGCACCCCGGCGCAGGTGCTCGTCCTCCTCCCGGGCACCGCGGCCCAGGCTGCCGCGCTCCTCGGCCACGCCGGGACCACCGTCGGCGAGGTCGCGGGCACGACCGACGGTCCGGTCGGGGCCGACGGTCGCGCCACCGGCGACCGCGTGGTCCTCGACCCCGTCGCGCACCGCCGGCTCACCCCGAGCGGGCGCGACGTCGTGCTCACCCACGAGCTGACCCACGTCGCGGTGCGTGCCACGCTGGCCGGCACGACCCCGACGTGGCTCGCCGAGGGGTACGCCGACCACCTCGGCTACGCCCGCGCCGACGTCGCGGTGTCCGCCCTGCTCGCACCCCTCACCGCCGCGGTCCGCGCCGGCACCGCCCCCACCGCCGTCCCCACGGCCGCCGACCTCGACCCCGCGCAGGGCGACATCGAGGTCGGCTACCTCGCGGCGTGGCAGGCCGTCGAGCTCGTCGCGGAGCGGGACGGCGAGGGGGCCGTGGTGCGGCTCGTGCGGGCGTGCACGGTGCCCGGCGACGAGGACGCCGCCGAGCGGGCCTGCGACGCCGCGATGCCGGCCGTCCTCGGCACCGACCGGGCCGGGTTCACCCGGGCGTGGCGGCAGCGGCTCGCGGCCCTCGCACGGTGACCGGGACGACGAGCGAGGCGAGGACGAGCGCCCCGACGAGCCAGAACTGGTTGTAGAAGGCCTGCTTGTTCACGAGGTTCGCGACGGCGAGGACGAGCGCGAGCCAGCGCAGCACCTCGCCGACGTCGGGCTGCCGGCGCCCCACCATCCACACCGCGGCCGCGACGGCCGCGAGCATCGCGAGCCCGGTGACCGCGAAGGGCAGCTCGACGCCGTGCTCGTTGAGGAACCACAGGTACCAGGTGTTGGCGAAGCGGATCGGGTGGAAGGTCAGCAGGGTCGTCACGGTGTCGTGGACGAACGCGGCCGGCTCGGCGAGTACCCACGGGGCCACGAGCGCCGCGGTGAGGCCGCCGGTCGCGAGGGTGCGCCGCCAGCCGAACGGCTGCCACACGAGGAGGACGGGGGCGAGGAGCGCGAGGTGCTGCTTGCTCGCGCAGGCGAGGGCCAGCGGCAGCACCGCCCACCACGCGTGCCCGCGCCGGACGAGGGCCGCCCACCAGACCAGGAGCGCGGCGAGCACCGGCTCGGTCCAGGCCTGGTCGACCTGGGTCAGGGTGCCGGGGGCCAGGACGAGCACCGCCGAGGCGGCCGCGGCGCGCTCCACCGCGCCCCGCCACCCGCCGGCGAGCGCCACGAGGCCGGCGAGCAGGACGAGGGTCCAGACGAGGAGCATCCAGCGCACGTCGCCGGCGACCCACCGGCCGGGCGCGGTGAGCACGGCCATCCACGGCAGGTAGGGGAAGAAGTCCTGGACGCCGGGGGAGTTGCTCCACTGCTGGGTGTAGACGTTCTCGCCGCGCGCCATCGCGTCGGCCCCCTGCTGGAGGACCACCCACACGTCGATGCGGGGCGCCCGGTCTCCGAGGATCGCGACGGTCGCGAGCGCCGCGTGCGTCGCCGCGGCGGCGCCGAGGGCGAGCAGCGCCCCACGCCGACCGGGGACGAGCAGCAGTGCGGCGCAGCCCAGCCCGCCGACGGCGAGGACGGTGAGGGCCGCCGTGAGCCAGCCGCCGCGCAGGTACGAGAAGAGCGGCACGGTGAGCGTGAGGACGACGGACCCGACGAGGACCACCGGAGGGAGCCACCGGGGGACCTCGCGGACCACCCACCGACGCACCAGCCAGCCGCCGAGCAGCAGCGTGTACGCCGTGAGGGTGAGCAGGATCGGGACCCGGAAGCGGACGACGCTCCACTGGAGCACCCCGAACCACGCGAGCCACGCGGTGGCGAGGAGGAGGGGCGGGAGCAGGGCGGGGACGGCGCGCCGGACGGCCGGCGCGCCGACCGGGTCACCCACCGTAGAGCGCGTCGACCTCGTCGCCGAAGTCGCGCATCACGACGTTGCGCTTGAGCTTGAGCGACGGGGTGAGGTGGCCGGACTCCTCGGTGAAGTCGGCGTCGAGGATGTGGAACTTGCGGATCGACTCGGCCTTGGAGACGGCGGTGTTCGCGTCGTCGACCGCCTTCTGGATCTCGGCCCGGACGCGGTCGTCGTCCTTGGCCTTCGCGAACGGCACGCCCTCGAGGCCGTGGTTGGCCGCCCAGCCGGGGTACATCTCCTCGTCGAGGGTGACCAGGGCCGCGATGAACGGCTTGCCGTCGCCGACGACGATGCACTGGCTGACGAGGGGGTGGGCGCGCAGCCGGTCCTCGAGCACGGCCGGCGCGACGTTCTTGCCGCCCGCGGTGACGAGGATCTCCTTCTTGCGACCGGTGATCCGCAGGTACCCGGCGTCGTCGAGCTCGCCGATGTCGCCGGTGTGGAACCACCCGTCGCGCACCGACTCGTGGGTGGCGTCCGGGTTGCCGCGGTACTCCCGGAAGACGTTGACGCCACGGATGCAGATCTCGCCGTCGTCCGCGATCCGCAGGTCGACCCCGGGCAGCGGCGGGCCGACGGTGCCGATGCGCATGGCGTCCGGGAGGTTGACGCAGGCGGGGGCCGTCGTCTCGGTCAGCCCGTAGCCCTCGAGGATCGAGACCCCGATGCCGCGGAAGAAGTGCCCCAGCCGGGTGCCGAGCGGGGCGCCGCCCGAGACGGCGTACTGCACCCGACCGCCCATCGCCTCGCGCAGCTTCGCGTAGACCAGCCGGTCGAAGACGGCGTGCCGCAGGCGCAGCCCGAGCGGCACCGTCCCGGCGTCGAGGGCCTCGGACCAGGCGATGGCGGTGGCCGCCGCACCGGCGAAGATCCTGCCCTTGCCGCCGGCCTCGGCCTTGGCCTCGGCCGAGTTGTAGACCTTCTCGAAGACCCGGGGCACCGCGAGGATGAAGGTCGGCCGGAAGGACGCGAAGTCGTCCATCAGCGTCTTGAGGTCGGAGGAGTGGCCCATCCGCACCCCGGCGGTGACGGCGAGGACCTCGATGAAGCGGGCGAAGACGTGGGCGAGCGGGAGGAACAGGAGGGTCGAGGCCCCCTCGCCCTTGACGACCACGGCGATCTGCTCGGCCGTGTTCTCGGCGAGGGTGAGGAAGTTGCCGTGGCTCAGCTCGACACCCTTGGGGCGGCCGGTCGTACCGGAGGTGTAGATGACCGTCGCGAGGCTGTCGCGGTCGAGGCCCTCGCGGCGGGCGGCGAGCTCGGCGTCGTCGACGTCGGCGCCGTCGTGGCTCAGGGTGTCGACGTCGCCGTGGTCGAGGACCCACACGTGGGCCAGGTCGGGGAGGCGCTCGCGGACCTTCTCGACCGCGGCGAGGTGGCCCTCGCCCTCGACGAGGACGCCGACGGCGCCGGAGTCGCCGAGGATCCACTCGACCTGGTCGGGGGAGGAGGTCTCGTAGATCGGCACCGGGACCGCGCCCGCGGCCCACAGCGCGAAGTCGGCGAGGGTCCACTCGTACCGGGTGCGGCTCATGATGCCGACGACGTCGCCGACGCCGATGCCCGCGGCGACGAACCCCTTGGCCAGGGCGGTGACCTCGGCGGCGAAGGTGGCGCTCGTGACGTCGGTCCAGCCGCTCCCCGCGCGGACCGAGAAGGCGACGCGGCCCGGCCGGTCCGCCGCGAGCCGGGCCGGCAGGTCCCCGAGGGTGCCCTCGCTCGTCGCGGGCAGGACGAGGGGCGTGGAGGTCTCGTGCACCGTCGGACTCCTTCGTACGGCAGGTGGGCGGCCCCTCAACTCTAGGCCCCGGCGTGCGGGTAGCCTGCGGTGCCATGGCCGACCGCACACGCTCCACCATCGACATCGCCGCGGCGCCCGGCGAGGTCCTCGATGTCATCGCGGCCTTCGAGGAGTACCCGGAGTGGGCCGAGCAGGTGAAGGCGTGCACCGTCCTCACCGAGGACGGCGACGGCTGGGCCGACCAGGTCGAGTTCACCCTGGACGCGGGGGCCATCAAGGACCAGTACGTGCTGGAGTACGACTGGGACGTCGCCGAGGACGGCACGGGCACCGTGTCGTGGCACCTCGTGCGGGCCACCCTCCTCAAGGGCCTCACCGGCAGTTACACCCTCGAGCGCGCGGGCGGCGGCACCCGCGTCGCCTACTCGCTCGAGGTCGACCTCACCATCCCGATGATCGGGATGCTCAAGCGCAAGGCCGAGAAGCTCATCATCGACGCCGCCCTGAGCGAGCTGAAGAAGCGCGTCGAGGGCTGAGCGCACCGATGACCGCGCAGCGCTGGCACGAGGACGTCGGGAGCGTCGCCGAGGAGGCCGGGCGGCTGCTCGAGAGCCTCCGCCGGGCCGGGCACGACGCCGCGTCCGCGACCGGCGCCCGGGCCGGCGACCCCGGTCCCGACCCCGGCGGGCGGGCGAAGGCCCAGCAGGACGAGGCCCCCCGCGACGCCGGGTTCACCTGCGACGACCCGGTGTGCCAGTGGTGTCCGGTCTGTCGGGCCTCGGCGTTCGTGCGCCGGCTGAGTCCGGAGACCCTCACCGGCCTGGCCGAGCTCGCCGGCTTCGCGGCCGCCGTGCTCGGCGACCTCGCCTCCGCCCGCGCCCGGGAGGCGTCGCCCGAGGAGGAGCACGGTGACTGACGGTCCCCTCGCGATCGGGGTCGACATCGGCGGCACGAAGGTCGCCGCCGGGGTCGTCGACGCCTCCGGAGCCGTCCTGCGTCGGGCCCGCCGCGACACCCCGCACCGCTCGACGAGCCCGCGCGTGGTCGAGGACACCATCGTCTCGGCCGTCGAGGAGCTGCTCGAGGGCGGCCCGGACGAGGTCGTGGCCGTCGGCATCGGCGCGGCCGGCTTCGTCGCCGCCGACCGGGCGACCGTCGTCTTCGCGCCCCACCTGTCGTGGCGCAACGAGCCGCTGCGCCAGGCCCTCGGTCAGCGCCTCGCCCTGCCGATCTTCGTCGACAACGACGCCAACGCCGCCGTGTGGGCCGAGCACCGGTTCGGCGCCGGGCGCGGCGAGAGCCACCTCGTCATGGTCAACCTCGGCACCGGGATCGGCGGCGGCATCGTCATCGACGGTCGGGTGATGCGCGGCCGCTTCGGCATCGCCGGGGAGTTCGGGCACATGCAGGTCGTCCCGGACGGCATCCGCTGCGAGTGCGGGAACCGCGGCTGCTGGGAGCAGTACGCCTCCGGCAACGCCCTGGTGCGCGAGGCCCGCTCCCTGATGTCGGCCGGCAGCCCGGTCGTCTCCGACCTCTTCGAGCGGGTCGGCGGCGACCCCGGCGAGCTGACCGGACCGCTCGTCACCGAGGCCGCCCGCGACGGCGACCCGCTGGCCCGCGAGCTGCTCGGCGAGATCGGGCGCTGGCTCGGCGTCGGCATCGCCGACCTCGCGGCGGCCCTCGACCCCGGCACGTTCGTCATCGGCGGCGGGGTGAGCGCCGCCGGCGACCTGCTCCTCGGTCCCGCCCGCGAGGCCTTCCGCCGTCAGCTGACCGGTCGCGGGTACCGGCCCGAGGCGGCCATCGTCGCCGCCCAGCTCGGCAACGAGGCCGGCCTGGTCGGGGCCGCCGACCTCGCCCGGGTCGGCGCGGCCGACCTCGCCTGGGCCGAGGCCGCGGACCACGCCGACGACTCCGCCGGGCGCACCGGCTGACGTCGGCGCCGTGCCCCCCGAGCGGTTCCGGGTCGCGACCTACAACACCCGCGACTTCCTCGACGACCACCACCTCGCCGCCCGCGTCGTCCGGGCGATCGACCCGGACCTCCTCTGCCTCCAGGAGGTGCCGCGCCGGCTGCTCGCCCCGTGGCGGCTGCGTCGCTTCGCCGCGCGCTGCGGGATGCGCTGGAGCGGGCGGCAGACCGGCAGCGGTGGCACGACCGTGCTCACCGCACCCCACGTCGAGCTGCTCGCCGCCTCGCACCACCGGCTGCCGGTGCGCTGGCCGGACCGCACCCGCGGCTGGGCGAGGGCGCACGTGCGCCTTCCCGGCGGGCACGAGGTGACGGCCGTCTCGCTGCACCTCTCGCTGCGCGCCCCGGAGCGGGTGCGCCACGTCGCGGCGGTCCTCGAGGCGCTGCGGGGGGTCGAGCCGCTCGTCGTCGCCGGCGACCTCAACGAGGGGCCGGACGGCGAGGCCTACCGGCGGGTCGGCGACCCCGGCGGGCTCGCCGTCGCGGGGCCCGGGACCCCGACCTACCCGGCGCGCGCACCGCACCGGCCGCTCGACGTGCTGTTCGCCTCGCCGGGGCTGCGGGTCCTGCCGGCCCGTGAGGTGGCGCTGCCGGAGGCGGTGTGGGCCGCCGCGAGCGACCACCGGCCGGCGTGGGTCGACCTCGAGGTCGGCTGAGGGCGCGTCCCGCCCGGTCGGTCAGAGCCGGGCGCCGTCGTCGTCCTCGTCGCGGTGCCGCGGCTGGCGCAGGACGAGCAGCCCGAACCCGAGCAGCGAGAGCGCGAGGCCGGCGACGAACCAGCGGGTGCTGTGGAACGGGCGGGCGATCGCGACGTAGAGCAGGCACAGCGGACCGGCCACCAGCCCGGCGACCGCTCCCCAGAAGTGGAGGTCCTCCTGCGGCGGCAGGTGCACGGCCGGTGGCTCGAAGTGCTCCTCGTCGGCGGCGTCCTCGGCGGCGTCGCCCGCGGACTCCTCGGCGGCCCGGGGCTCGGGGGCCTCGGCGGCCCGCCACGCCGACGCGGGGACGACGAGGTCCAGCGGCGGGTTGACCCACGGCGGTCGGACGGTCGGCGGGCGCTCGGGCGACTCCTCCTCGGTGGCCGGGGCGGACGCCGACGGGCCGTCCGGGCGGTTGGGGCCGTCCGGGGTGTCGTCGTCGGTGTCGCCGGTGCCCTCCCACGCCGCGACGATGGACGCGAAGCGCGCGTCGACGTCGCGCTCGTCCATCTCGTCGGGCCGCTCGCTCACGGTGCTCCTCGGATCGTGTGGGGGGCGGGACCGATCTTCGCACGATCACCTGTGGTGGGCGGCGCCGTCGCCGCGGGCCCGCCCGGGACCCGTGACGGGGAGGCAACACCGCGGGGGTGCACTAGGCTTCCCGGGGACACGGCAGAAGGGTGGTCCGGTGATCTACTGGGTGCTGAAGACGGTCGTCCTCGGGCCGATCCTGCGCCTGCTGTTCCGGCCCTGGGTCGAGGGCGCGGAGAACATCCCCGAGGAGGGGGCCGCGATCTTCGCGAGCAACCACCTCTCCTTCTCCGACTCGATCTTCCTGCCGCTCGTCGTGCCCCGCCGGATGACCTTCCTCGCGAAGTCCGACTACTTCACCGGCGTCGGGCTCAAGGGCCGGCTGACCGCCGCGTTCTTCAAGGGCGTCGGCCAGCTGCCGATCGACCGCTCCGGCGGCCGGGCGAGCGAGGCGGCGCTCAGCTCGGGCCTGAAGGTGCTGCGCCGCGGCGAGCTCCTCGGCCTCTACCCCGAGGGCACGCGCAGCCCCGACGGCCGGCTCTACAAGGGCCGCACCGGGGTGGCGCGGATGGCCCTCGAGGCGGGCGTGCCGGTCATCCCGGTCGCGATGATCGACACCGACAAGGCACAGCCGACCGGCGCGAAGATCCCCAAGCTGGTCCGCATCGGCGTGCGCATCGGCGAGCCGCTCGACTTCTCCCGCTACGAGGGGATGGAGGGCGACCGCTTCGTCCTGCGCTCGGTCACCGACGAGATCATGTACGCGCTGATGGAGCTCTCCGGCCAGGAGTACGTCGACATGTACGCGACCGCGATGAAGGACCGCATCGCGCGCGAGCGGAAGAACCGGGCCAAGGAGGCCGCCGAGGCCGCGCAGCCCGGCCGGGCCGCCACCGAGCTCGAGGCCGCGCTCGACGCCGAGGGGCTCGAGGAGGGCTCCGCCGGTCGGCGCGACGACGCCGGCCCGGAGCGGCGCGCGAGCTGAGGCACGCCGTGGGGGTCCTCGGGCCGCGCTCGGAGCGCACCGGCCGGCGCGAACCGGTCGTCGTCGAGGCGTTCCTGCGCGGGCTCGACGTCTTCCGCCCGATCGCCACCGGGTACGCCGCCCTCCTCGCGTGGACCCGCCGTGACGCGATGATCCGTCCGTGGGTGGCGGTGCTCGTCCTCGCGGTGATGGCGGCCTGGTCGCTCGGACTGCTGCTCTACCGGCGCCGGAGCCGGGCCGTCGTCGCCGTGGAGGTCGTCATCGCCGTGGCTGCCGTGCTCGCCACGCCGCTCGCCGACGGGACGGCCGCCGTCGCCGCGGGCCAGTACACGCTGCCGACGGTCTGGGCCGCCGGCTCGGTCGCCGGGGGCGCCGTGGTCGCCGGTGCCCGCGGCGGGCTCCTCGCCGCCGGCGTCGTCGCCGCGGCCGACCTGCTCGAGATCGCCGGCCGGCCGACCCAGGCGACGGTCCACAACATCGTCATCCTCGTGCTGCTCGGCGGTCTGATCGGCCTCGCCGTCGACCTCGCCCGCTCCGGGCTGGCCCGCGAGGAGCTGGTCCTCCTCGAGCGCGAGCGGCTGCGCGAGCGCGAGCGGATCGCCCGGGTGGTCCACGACGGCGTGCTCCAGTCGCTCGCCTGGATCCACCGGCGCGGTGTCGAGCTCGGCGGGCCCGCCGAGGAGCTGGCCACGCTCGCCGCCGACCAGGAGCGCGCCCTGCGCCGGTTCGTCTCCGGAGCCGGCGCGCCGGGGGAGACCCCGATCGACCTGCACGGTGCCGACGGCGCGGAGGTCGACCTGCGGCTGGCCGTGACGGCGCACGAGCGGCCCGGGGTGAGCGTCGCGGTCCCCGGGGACCCGCTGCTCGTCGACCCGCAGGTGGCTCGCGAGCTGGACGCCGCCCTCGGGGCGGTCCTCGACAACGTCGCCCGGCACGCCGGGGAGGGCGCCCGGGCCTGGGTGCTGCTCGAGGGCGACGTCTCGGGCGTCGAGCTGACCGTCCGCGACGACGGGGTCGGGGCCGAGCCGGGCGAGCTCGTCGCGGCCGCGTCGCGGGGCCGGCTCGGGGTCAGCTCCTCGATCCGCGGCCGGGTCGAGGACCTCGGCGGGTCGGCCACCTGGACCACCCGTCCCGGGGCAGGATGCACGGTGCGCATCACCGTCCCGCGCCATCCCGAGGAGCGCCCGTGACCGACGCCCCCGCGCCGCCCGCGCCCCGGGTGCTCGTCGCCGACGACCACCCCCTGTGGCTCAGCGCCCTCGAGCGCGACCTCGTGGCCCGCGGGGTCGAGGTCGTCGGCACCGCCGCCGACGGCCCGGCCGCCGTGCGCCGCACCCGGGCCACCCGCCCGGACGTCCTCGTCCTCGACCTCAACCTCCCGGGGATGCGCGGCGACGAGGTGTGCCGTGCCCTCGGCGACCTGCCGACGCGGGTGCTCATCCTCTCGGCGAGCGGCGAGCAGCAGGACGTCCTCGCCGCGATCAAGGCCGGGGCCACCGGGTACCTCGTGAAGTCGGCGTCGCCCGGGGAGATCCTCGAGGCGGTGCTCGCGACCGCGCGCGGCGAGGCGGTGTTCACCCCCGGGCTGGCCGGGCTCGTGCTCGGCGAGTTCCGCCGGCTCGGCAGCGAACCGCAGCCCCCGGCGCCGGTTGACCCCGCCCGGCCGATCCCGCAGCTGACCGCGCGCGAGACCGAGATCCTCCGGCTCGTGGCCACCGGCATGTCGAGCAGGGAGATCGCCGCCCAGCTCGTCCTCTCGCACCGGACGGTGCAGAACCACGTCCAGAACACCCTCGGCAAGCTGCACCTGCACAACCGGGTCGAGCTGGTCCGGTTCGCCCTCGCCCACGGCCTCGAGGACGAGGAGCCGGCCGGCTCCTGAGCGCGCGCCCGGCTTCCGGCATCCGGGCCACGTGTCCCGGATGGCGGACGCCGACCTACCATTGACGACCGTGAGCACGACCGCGCCCTCCGACCCCCTCCAGCGGCTCGCCGCCGGTGCCGACCTCCCGGCCGCCCAGCAGCCGGTCTGGCCCGACCGCGCCGCCCTCGACGAGGCCGTCGGGACGCTCGCCACCTACCCGCCGCTCGTCTTCGCCGGCGAGTGCGACGTCCTGCGCGAGCGGATGGGCGCCGTCTCGCGCGGCGAGGCCTTCGTGCTCCAGGGCGGCGACTGCGCCGAGACCTTCGACTCCGCGACCGCCGACAACATCCGCGACCGGGTCAAGACCATCCTCCAGATGGCGGCCGTCCTCACCTACGGCGCGTCGATGCCGGTGGTCAAGGTCGGCCGGATGGCCGGGCAGTACGCCAAGCCGCGCTCGAGCCACGACGAGACCCGCGAGGGCGTCACCCTGCCGGCGTACCGCGGCGACATGGTCAACGCCTACGACTTCACCCTCGACGCGCGCACCCCCGACCCGATGCGGCTGGTCCGCGGCTACCACGCGAGCAGCGCCACCCTCAACCTCGTGCGGGCCTTCACGACCGGTGGCTTCGCCGACCTGCGCCACGTGCACCTGTGGAACAAGGGCTTCGTCGCCAACGCCGCGAACGCCCGCTACGAGCGGCTGGCCCGCGACATCGACAAGGCGATGCGCTTCATGGCCGCCTGCGGCGCCGACTTCGAGGCGATGCGCACGACCGAGTTCTTCTCCGCGCACGAGGCACTGCTGCTGGACTACGAGCGGCCGCTGACCCGTGTCGACTCCCGCACCGGCGACCTCTACGACACCTCGGGCCACTTCATCTGGGTCGGCGAGCGCACCCGCGACCTCGACGGCGCGCACATCGACTTCGTCTCCCGCGTCCGGAACCCGGTGGGCGTCAAGGTGTCCGCGAACGCCGACGTCGACGACCTGCTGCGGATGATCGAGGTCATCGACCCGCACCGCGAGCCCGGCCGGCTGACCTTCATCACCCGGATGGGCGCCGGCCGGGTCCGGGAGGCGCTGCCGACCATCGTCGAGAAGGTCACCGCCTCCGGGGCGCAGGTCTCGTGGGTGTGCGACCCCATGCACGGCAACACCTTCTCGTCGGCGTCGGGCTTCAAGACCCGTGACTTCGAGGACGTCGTCGACGAGGTGCGCGGCTTCTTCGAGGTGCACCGCGGGCTCGGCACGCACCCCGGCGGCATCCACGTCGAGCTGACCGGCAACGACGTCACCGAGTGCATCGGCGGCTCGGAGAAGATCCTCGACGCCGACCTCGGCACGCGTTACGAGTCGGTGTGCGACCCGCGGCTCAACCACCAGCAGAGCCTAGAGCTGGCCTTCCTGGTCGCCGAGATGCTGGCCCAGGACTGACCGCCGTGGCCGAGATCCTCGCGGACCTGTTGTCCGACACCCTGACCCGTCCCACTCCGGCGATGCGGGAGGCGATGGCCCGCGCCGACGTCGGTGACGACGTCTTCGGCGAGGACCCCACCGTGCGCGCCCTCGAGGAGCGCGTCGCCGCGCTGCTCGGCCACGAGGCGGGGCTGTTCACCCCGACCGGGTCGATGGCCAACCAGCTCGGGCTGCGCCTCCACGTCGCGCCGGGCCGGGAGCTCGTCGCCGACCAGCAGGCCCACGTCGTGCGCGCCGAGCTCGGGGCGGCCGCGGTGTTCTCGGGCATCACGAGCCGCACCTGGGCGAGCGAGCGCGGCCTGCTCGACCCGACCGGGCCGATGTCGCTCGTGACGACCGGGGTCGGGCCGTACCAGGTCGAGACCGCGCTCGTCGTCGTCGAGAACACGCACAACTTCGGCGGCGGCACGGTCCAGCCGCTCGGGGCCATCCGCGAGGTGCGTGCGGCGACCCGCGAGCGCGGGGTCGCGATGCACCTCGACGGCGCCCGGCTCTGGAACGCCCACGTGGCGTCCGGGGTGGCGCTGGCCGACTACGGCCGCGAGTTCGACACCGTCTCGGTCTGCCTGTCCAAGGGGCTCGGCGCTCCGGTGGGGTCGGTCCTCGTGGGGTCGGCCGACGCGATGGCCGAGGCCCGGGTCTGGCGCAAGCGGTACGGCGGCGGGATGCGCCAGGTCGGCATCCTCGCGGCGGCCGGCCTGCACGCGCTCGAGCACCACGTCGAGCGGCTCGCCGACGACCACGCCCGGGCCCGGCGCTTCGCCGAGGCCTGCGCGGCCGCGGCGCCCGGCGTCGTCGACCCCGCGACGGTCGAGACGAACATCGTCGTCCTCGACGTCGGGGCGGCCGGCCTCACCGCGACGGAGTTCGTCGACGCCCTGCTCGCCCGCGGGGTGCGCACGTACGCGGTCGGAGCCCGCGCGGTCCGCCTCGTGTGGCACCTCGACGTCGACGACGCCGGCACCGACGCCGCCGTGGCCGCGGCCCGCGAGGTCCTCGCCGCCGCCTGACGCCGCCCGGCCCCGCCCCCCCTGCGCGAACGTGTGTGAAGAGCGTCGGCATACCGACTGTCATGTGACAGGACATCGCTGACACAAGTGTCATCTCTCCTCTGACGGTACGGGTTGTCCGCGGGGTCGTCCGGGTTTGAGTCCGGATGGTTGTCGTCGTTGGGTGGGGTTGATGCGCAGGTGTCGGATGGGGTGTGTGCCGTCGAAGACGATGACGTCGAGGTCGTGGCGTAGGACGGTCAGGTGGGCGCCGGTCCATTGGTGCCCGAGTCGGATGCTGTGGTTGTTGCCGAGGGGGATCTCGCCGTGTGCGCCGGCGATGACCTCGTGGTGGAAGGTCGTCAGCGGTAGCGGGGTGTCGGCGCCGGGTTCTGCTTTGGCGGTGGCGGCGTAGCGAGTGGCTGGGGTGACCCTGCCGATGCCCTGGTGGGCTCGTTCGTGGTTGAAGACCGTGTCGTAGGCGTCCAGGAGCCGCTGCAGCTCCTCGATGCTCGAGGGGCTGGGGTGTGCCGCCAGCCACCGGTGCAGCCCCTGCCACTCGCGTTCCTTCTTGCCGCAGGTCTGGGGGTGGTACGGGGAGGAGACGATCTGGTGGACCCCGAGCCGGGCCAGCCACCACTGGACCTCGGTGACCTGGTCCCGGCCGCGGCGGCGGCCGCTGTAGGCCATCGCTCCGTCGTGCAGCAGCGCTACCGGTCGACCGTGGCGCTGCATTGCCGTGGTGAGAACTTCGATCGCGGCGGCGGAGTTCTCCGAGGGTGCGGCCAGGGTGGCCAGCAGCATCCGGGAGTGGTCGTCCTGGACGCGCAGCACGTGCACGCCGGTGCCATCGGCCAGCCTCGTGTGGGTGCCGTCCAGCTGCCACATCCCGTTCGGAGCCGCGTTCTCGAACCGGCGGAAGCTGTCGCGGCGCCGCTTGCGCGGTGAGGGCTTGACCCGCTCGTGCCCGGCCAGGATCCGGTGGACTGTCCGGTCGCTGGGGACCCCGGCGACCCCGTCGGCCAGGAGGCGGTCCCGCACGCTGCGCGCACCGGCGTCCCAACCCTCGGCGCGCAGCCTGTCGTGGGTCGCCAGCACGACCTCCACAAGGTCCTCGGGAGTCTTCGTCGGTGATGACCTCGGGCGACGTGAGTGAGGCAGCACCCCCTGCATGCCGTCCGCGCTGAACCGACGTCGATACACGTAGTACGTCTGACGTGAGATCCCGTGCTCGGCACAGAACGCGGTGACATTCACCGGTTCCGGCGAGCAGCAGACGAACGCGATCGCCATCCGGACATCCACAGGAACCACCAGATCCGCCATGGCCGATCATCCGGCCCACAGCCCTCAGGTGTCAGCGATGTCCTGTCACATCCACTGTCAGGCAAGTCCTGTCACAACACAGTCGGCATACCGACGCTCTTCACACACGTTCGCGGAGGAATCCGGTTGTCGCCTCGCCCGCGGGGGTGCCAGCCTCGCCTCGTGCGACCCGTGCCGACCCATCCTCCCTACGACCAGCTCCTCGCGACCGCCGAGTGGGTCGCTGACGCGCGTCCCGAGGTCGACCGGGAGATGGCCCGTGAGGTGTTCGCCGAGGCCGCGACCCTGCTCCACGACGGCCTGGTACTCGACGATCTCGACGAGCACGACGCGAGCGCTGTGGGCACCGGGCTGTGCCTCGACCTCGTGTCACCGGACCCGGGAGCGGCCCTCCGCGAGCGGGCCCGGCTCGTCACCGAGACCCCGGGCGACCTGCACGATCCGGAGTCGGTCGCCCGCTGCTACGCGATCATCGTTCGCCTCTTCCAGCTCTGACCGGGACGACGCCGGTCAGTTCTCCTGGGGCGCACGCGCGATGGCGAACGGGTCGTCGTCGAAGGTCTCGTCGTCTTCACCGTCGTGGGTGAAAAGAGTCGTCACGAAGCGGACCTGCTCGAGGCCGGGGGTCTCGTCGAGCCGGTGGACCGCGTCGCCGTGAATGATCTCACTGGCGGCGCTCACGACGTCCTGCACGCGGAAGGCGGCGTCCTCGTCGGTGTCGTCGCTCCAGTGCGCCAGGTAGCCGCGGCGACCGGACTCCATGAGCGCGTCCGGGTCGGTGACGCGGTAGTCCCAGCGCCCGACGACCGTGAGGACCGGCCCGCTGGCGTCGTCCGGCTCGTCCTCGACCTCGTCCTCCTCGTCGTCCCAGGCGTCGACGCCCAACGGGGAGATACCGGTGAGGTCGAACGCGGCGTCGTCGAACGCGGCCGCCACGGAGCGCAGCCGATCCGAGATGTCGACCAGGTCCGGGAGCTCGGCCTGGCGTCCCTCAAGCGTCGAAAGCGCCTCGACGTAGTGGTTGACGGCGGTTCGCACCTCGTCGGCGCGGGCCAGCAAGACCTGCCTGGCCTCCGGGCTCCACTGGTCCGGACCGTCGTCCAGGGCGTCCGCCTCGTCGTCCATGCGGCGATTGTAGACGGATGCGTCGCAAGGGTTTCGAGGTCGCGCGACATGCCGACCGGCGGACCCGCACGTCCGCATGTCGCGAGACCTCGACTCCGTGTCGGGCCTCAGACGTCGTGGTGGAGGGCCTCGACCGGCGGGTCCTCGGCCGCCGTCGCACCTCGGAGCCGGCGGCGCGAGAGCATCCCGCGCAGCTCGACGAGGTACATCGACGCGACGACGAGGCCACCACCGAGGAGCAGCCGCGCGGTCGCCGACTCACCGCCGAGCAGGACCGCGAAGAACGCCGCGAACACCGGCTCCATCGCCATGACGATGGCCGCCCGGGTCGCGGTGAGGTGCGCCTGCGCCCAGGTCTGCGCCCACAGGGCGGCGGCGCCCGCGACGAGGGCCATGTAGAGCACCGAGGCCCACTGCCCACCCCCGGAGGGGAGGGTGAGCCCGCCGGGCACGGCCGCGACGGCGGCGACGACGGCGATGACCGCGGCCTGGACGGTGGCGAGCCCGACGGCCGCCCGCGGTGTGGACCAGCGGCCGAGGACGATGATGTGCCCGGCGTAGAGGACCGCCGAGGCGAGCGTGACACCCTCGCCGTAGCCGACCGCGAGGCCACGCAGCGACAGGACCGCCAGCCCGGCCGTCGTGAGCAGCACCGCGACCCAGGTGACGCCGTCGACCCGGTCGCGCAGCAGGAGTGCGCCGAGCACCGGCGTGAGGACGACGTAGGTGCCGGTGACGAACCCGCTGACCGACGCGTCCGTGTGCTGCAGCCCGACCGTCTGGAGGACCTGCGCGAGCCCGTAGAGCACCCCGAGCCCGACGCCGAGGCGTACGTCGCGGCGGGAGAGCGCCAGGGTCTGCCGGCGGAAGACGGCGCCCATGACGAGGGCCGCGATGGCGAAGCGGACGGCGAGGAAGTCGGCCGGCGGCACTGACACGACGAGGTCGCGGATGAGGAAGAAGGTCGAGCCCCAGACGGCCGTGACGAAGAGCAGGAGGAGCGTCGCCACGCGGGCGAGGCGGGGGGAGTCGGGCACCGGCGGTCAGACGATCGTGACGGTGACCGTGCTGCCCTTGGGCGCCTGCCCCCGGTCCGGGTCCTGGAACCGGACGGTGCCGAAGATGCCGCCGAGGGCCTTCTCGACCACCACCTTGAAGCCGGCGGCCTCGAGGATGCGGCGGGCGTCGTCGACCTGCTTGCCGATGACGTCCGGCACGTCGACCATCACCGGCCCCTTGGAGACCACGAGGGTGACCTTGTCGCCCTTGAACAGCGTCCCGTCGCGCGGGGACTGGCTGATGACGTCACCCTTGGCGACGGTGTCGCTGTTCTCCTGCTGCGTGGCGTCGACGGTGAGGCCGAGCTTGGCGAGCGCCTGCTGGGCCTCGCTCGCCTTCTTGCCGGTGAAGTCCGGGACCTTGATCGGCTGGCGTCCCCGGGAGACGACGAGGGCGACCGCCGCGCCTCGCTTGAGCTGGGTCCCGGCCTTCGGCGTGCTCGAGACGACCTGGCCGTCCGGGACGGTGTCGGAGTAGGCCTGGGTGACCTTGCCGAGGGTGAGGTTGGTCAACGCGAGCTGTCGCCTGGCCTCGGCCGTGCTCGAGCCGGCGAGGTCGGGCACGGCGTAGCGCTCCGGTCCCTTGGACACCGTGACGATCACCTCGGAACCGCGGCGCACCGACGCCCCGACCCCCGGGTCGACCTGCACGACCGTGCCGGCGGCGACCGTCTCCGAGAACGCCTGGGCCACCGTGGGGTCCAGGTGGGCGTCGCGCAGGGCGGCCACGGCCTGGGCCTGCGGCCGGTCGAGGACCGACGGCACGGTGGTCGTGGCGCCCGGGCCGAGGAGGAAGAACCACCCGGTGGCGGCGGCGAGGAGGGCGGCCACGAGGGCGGCCGGCCACCACGAGCGGCGCCGCCGCCCGTCGTCGAGGACGACGCCCTCGAGCGGGCGCGGCTCGAGCGCGATGGCCGTCGTGCGCGCGGAGTCGCCGGTGGCGAGCGCGGTGCGACCGCGCACGGGCAGGGCCGCCGTGGCGGTCGGGGTGCTCACCGCCGCGGCCGCGGCGACCCCGGCCGGGCGGGCGTCGAGGACGGCCGGGGTGAGGCTGGCCCGGGTGCGCCGGACCAGTTGGAGCAGCTCGGCGGCGTCGGCGGGGCGCTCGTCGGGGTCGCGGGCGGTCGCCACGGCGACGAGGTCGTCGAGGGCCGGCGGCAGGCCCTCCACCCGGGAGGACGGCGCCGGCACCCCACCGTGGACGTGCTGGTACGCGACGTGGATCGGGGTCTCTCCGGTGAACGCCTTGGTCCCGGTGAGCATCTCGAAGAGGACGAGCCCGGTGGCGTAGACGTCGGAACGGGCGTCGGCGATGCCGCGCTCGACCTGCTCGGGGGAGAGGTAGGCCACGGTGCCCAGCAGCACGCCGGACGAGCTCGTCATCGTCTGGCTCGAGACGGCGCGGGCCAGGCCGAAGTCGGCCACCTTGACCGTGCCGTTGTCGTTGATGATGACGTTCTCGGGCTTGACGTCGCGGTGGATGAGGCCCTTGTGGTGCGCCTCCGCGAGGGCCATGAGCACCGGCTCGACGAGGTCGAGCGCGGCTCGCGGCGACAGGCTGCCCTCCTCGTTGAGGACGTCACGGAGGGTGACGCCGGGGACGAGCTCCATCGCGAGGAAGACCTGCCCGTCGTCCTCGCCCTGGTCGTAGACGGCGACGACGTTGGGGTGGGAGAGCGCCGCCGCCGAGCGCGCCTCGCGCCGGAAGCGGCTGACGAAGGTCTCGTCGTGGACGAGGTGCGGCCGCATCACCTTGAGCGCGACCTCGCGCTCGAGCCGCTCGTCGACGGCGAGGTAGACCGTGGCCATCCCGCCCTCGGCGATCCGCGACAGCACGCGGTAGCGGCCGTCGAGGGTGCGCCCGATGAGCGCGTCGCCGGTGGATGACACCGTAGGAGTGTACGTAGTCACGACCTGTCCCCCGTCTCGCCGCCCACGCGTCACATGGTGCGGCGCAGCTGGAGGATGGTGCGCACGTAGGCCTTGGTGTCGGCGTACATCCCGTGCTGCTGCACCGACGCCAGGCCCTGGTAGTACCCCGCGACGGCCTGCTCGGTGCTCGAGGAGGCCCGGCCCAGGGCGCGGAGCATGACGACGCCGGCCGTGATGTTGTCCCGGGTGTCGAGCAGGTCGAGGCGCCGGCCGACGAGGCTCGAGGCCCAGTCGCCGCCGGAGGGGATGACCTGCATGACGCCGACCGCGTTCGCCGGCGAGACCATCCGCTGGTTCCATCCCGACTCGTTGTACGCGACCGCGAGGGCGAGGCGCGGGTCGACCCCGTGCCGGCGGGCGGTCTCGGCGACGAGCCGGCGGGTCTCGGACCGGCTCGGCACCGACCGCTTGGCGAGGAGGTCGTGGTTGCGGCGCGCGGCGGCGACGACGGCCGCCGGGTACCGCACCCCGTTGAAGGTGTCGGACACGGCGTGGGCGGCCGAGACGGGGACCCGCAGCCGCTGGCCGACCTGGAGCAGCGACCCGGGGGAGACCCGGCTCGCGCGCGCGAGGTCGGCGACGGTGACGTCGAACCGGGCGGCGATGCCGCTCAGCGTGTCGCCGGGGCGGACCGTGTAGGTCTTCGTCGCCGGCGTCGTGGCCTTCCGGGCGCTCGCCTTCGTGGCGGACGACGCGACCGCGCCGCCGCGGACGACGACCCGGTCGCCCGGGTGGATGATGCTGGCGGCGGAGAGACGGTTGGCCTTGAGCAGCCCGGCGAGGGAGACGCGGTAGTGGGCCGCGATGTGGCTCATCGTCTCGCCGGCCCGGACGACGTGCACGGTGCGGGCCACGGCGGGCGCCGTGCGGGCGGGGGCGGTGCGCGGGACGGCGACGCGGTCGCCGGCGTGGATCAGCCCGGGGTGGCGCAGCCCGTTGTGGCTCGCGAGCACCCCGACCGTCGTCCCGAACCGGCGGGCGATGCCGTCGAGCGTGTCCCCGTCGTGCACGACGTACGTCGACCATCCGTGCGGGGCGACGCGCCCGGCCACCGGCGCGGCGGTGTGGACGTGCTCGACGGGCGGTGCGGCGGGCGGGGGAGCGGCGGCGACCATGTCACGGGGTCCTGTTCGTCGGGTGTGGTGCTGCAGTGCGTCGTGGGGCCTGTGTGATAACTGGGGCCCACGGTACCGGAGTGACCAGTGATGTGTGTGGTGAAACCGAGGCCGGACGCCCGGGGCCGAGGACCCGACGGGCCACCGCTGTGGCACGCTGGCGCCGTGAGCGAGACCCCGACCGACCCCGTCGCCGACCTCGAGACCGTCGTCCCGGCCTGGCTGACCGTCCCCGACCTCGCGGAGCGGCTCGGCCTGCGGCTGTCCGCCGTGCGGACCCTCCTCGAGGACCGTGAGCTGCTGGCCGTCCGCCGGGGCCCGAACCGCGCGGTCTCGGTGCCCGCCGGCTTCGTCGACGACGACGGGCCGCTGCCGGCCCTCAAGGGCACCTTCACCGTCCTCGCCGACGGCGGGATGGACGACGTCGAGATCATCCGCTGGCTGCACACCCCGGACACCACGCTCCCGGTGGAGGGCAGCCCGCTCGACGCCATCCGCGCCGGCTTCAAGACCGAGGTGCGCCGGCGCGCCATGGAGGAGGCCTTCTAGCCTCCCGGGGCCCGCGGGCTCAGGCCGTGCGGGCGGTCGCCGTCGCGACGAGCTCGAGCAGCACCCGGCGGGCCTCCGGCTCGAGGGCCGGGGCCGCGGCGAGCGCGGCGCGGGCGGAGTCGGCGAGCCGGGCGATCTCGTCCTCGAGAAGCCCGACCGCCCCCGACCCGGTGATGATGCCGCGCAGCTCGTCGACGTCGGCGTGGCCGAGGTCGGAGCGGCCGACGAGGTGCTCCACCCGCTCGCGCTCGCCGGAGCCGACGCCCGCGAGGGCGCGGGCGAGGAGCACGGTGCGCTTGCCCTCGCGCAGGTCGTCGCCGGCCGGCTTGCCCGTCTCGTCGGGGTCGCCGAAGACCCCGAGCAGGTCGTCGCGCAGCTGGAACGCCTGGCCGACGTCGAGGCCGTAGCGCGAGAGGGCCTCGAGGCCGGCGGGGTCCAGCCCGCCGACCGTCGCGCCGATGAGGAGCGGGTGCTCGACCGTGTACTTGGCGCTCTTGTACCGGATGACGCGGCCGGCGCGGGCGACCCGCTCGTCGTCGGGCAGGCCGTCCCAGGGCCGCACCGACTCGACGACGTCGAGGAACTGGCCGGCCATCAGCTGGGTGCGCATCCGGTCGAAGACGGGACGGCCCCGGGCGAGGTCGGGGGCGGGGAGGCCGCAGGTGGCGTAGAGCTCGTCGGTCCAGGTGAGGCAGAGGTTGCCGGCGAGGACGGCCCCGGCGAGGCCGAAGCGGGCGTCGTCGCCGGACCAGCCGCGGTCGACGTGCCGGGTCGCGAGCGCTCGGTGCGCCGCCGGACGGCCGCGCCGGGTGTCCGAGTCGTCCATCACGTCGTCGTGGATGAGGGCCGCGGCCTGGAACAGCTCCATCGCCGAGGCGAGCCGGACGAGCGGGTCGGAGTCGGGGAGCCCGGCGGCCCGGGCTCCCCAGTAGAGGAAGGCCGCCCGCAGCCGCTTGCCCCCGCGCAGCAGGTCACCGACGGCGTGGAGGAGGTCCTCGACGTCCGGGCCGAGCTCGGCGAGCACCCCGGCCTGGGTGGCCAGCTCGTCGTCGAGGACGCGCTGGACCCGCCGCCGCAGGTCGGCGGTGTCGAGCACGCTGGTCACGCGAGGGCTCCTGGCTGGTCGGCGGGGGCCGGCGGTCGGTCGGATACCGGCGCCCCGAGCCTACGGTGTCGGGCCTCGCGTACCCTCGCCGCCATGGCCCACTACGGCGGAGGAGGGCGCCCGGAGCACCTCGTGGCGTCCATCCCGGCACGCCTGCGCGAGGACCGGCCGGCCGTGAGCTTCGAGTTCTTCCCCCCGAAGGACGACGCCGCCGAGACCCAGCTGTGGGACGCCGTCCGGCGCCTCGAGCGGGTCCGGCCGGCGTTCGTGTCGGTCACCTACGGCGCCGGCGGCACGAGCCAGGACCGCACCGTCCGGGTCACCGGCCGCATCGCCGACGAGACCTCGCTGACGCCCTTGGCGCACCTGACCTGCGTCGGGCAGTCGGTCGCCGACCTGCGTCGCGTCGTGGGGAACTACGCCGCGTCCGGGGTCCGCAACGTGCTCGCCCTGCGCGGAGACCCGCCGGGGGACGTCGGCGGCACCTGGACCCCGCACCCGGACGGCCTCGACCACGCCGAGCACCTCGTCCGGCTGGTCCGCGGGCTCGGCGACTTCACCGTCGGGGTCGCGGCCTTCCCCGACGTGCACCCGGACAGCCCCGACCTCGACCACGACGTCGAGGTGCTCGTGCGCAAGGCCGACGCGGGGGCGCAGTTCGCGATCACCCAGATGGTCTTCGACGCCGACACCTACCTGCGGCTGCGCGACCGGGTCGCCGCCCGGCGCGACCTGCCGGTGACGCCCGGGCTGATGCCGGTGACCAACGTCCGGCAGATCCAGCGGATGTCCGAGCTGATGGGCACGCCGCTGCCGCCGCAGGTGGTCGCGCGGCTCGAGGCGGTCAAGGACGACCCGGCCGCAGTGCGGGCCGTCGGGGTGCAGATCGCCGTCGAGCTCGGCCGGCGGATGCTCGACGAGGGCGCGCCGGGGCTGCACTTCATCACGATGAACCGCTCGACGGCGACGCTCGAGGTGCACGAGGCACTCGGCCTCTGAGCTGCGGCCCCTCGTCCGGCCGGGAGGCGGGCGGTCGCGACGACCGGCCGACGACACGGAACGGGGACGTCGGCCGGTCGGACGCGCACGGGAGAGCGACCTGCGTGCCCTTCGTGTCGTCGGTCCGTCGCGACCCGGTCGGCACCTCACGATCCCGAGGGGTCAGGCGACGTCCATCGGCTGGCCGCCGGTGATCCGGATCAGCTCGTCGTAGGTCGTCGCGAAGACGGCGTGGCTGTGCCCGGCCGCCGCCCAGACGCGGTCGTAACGGCCGAGCGTCACGTCGACGACGGTGCGCAGGTGCCGGGGGTGGCCGACCGGGGCGACACCGCCGATCGCCATCCCGGTGTGCTCGCGGACGAAGTCGGGGTCGGCCCGGTCGAGCGAGGCCACCTCGAGCAGGCTCGCGACCTTGGCGGTGTCGACCCGGTGGCCCCCCGAGGCGAGGACGAGCAGCGGCTCGACGGTGCCGTCGGGGTGCGTCGCGGCGAAGACGAGGCTGTTCGCGATCTCGGCCGGGGTGACCCCGAGCGCGTCGGCGGCGGCCTGCGCGGTGCGCACCGCGCCGGGCAGCTGGCGCAGCTCGGGGCGGACGTGGTGGAGGGCGAGGGTCTCGAGCACCGTGGCGACGCGGCGGTGCGCGGTGAGGTCGCGCTGCGGGGCGGGGTCCTCGGGGGCCACGCCGACGGGCTCGGGCGTCATGACCGGAGCGTAGTGACCCGGCGCACCGGGTGCCCGCGGCTCGCCGAACCGCTTGACGGGACGTCGGGACCGGGGGGTACAGTGGTGGAGTGATCGAACACGCGTTCGATCACTCCACCACCGGGGTCGGCCGGCGGGCGGCCTGCCCACCGGGCGCTCGGTGCTGCCCGCGGGAGGTCCCCATGGTACGTCGGCACGACGAGCCGGTCCGGGTCCGGGCGGCGGCTCCCGCGGGGGTGGCTCCCGCGGGGGTGGCTCCCGCCGGGGTGGCTCCCGCCGGGGCGGCCCCCGACGGGGCGGTGGGGACGCAGGACGTCCCGCGCTCCTTCGTCTGGCGCGGGCGCCGCTACACCGTGTGCGCGGTGCTCGACGCCTGGCAGGAGCGGCGGGCCTGGTGGCGCGGGGTCGGCGAGGACGCCGCGCCCGGCGACACCGAACGGCGGGTGTGGCGGGTCGAGGCCCGTCCGCCGGCCGGCCCGGTCGGGGTCTTCGACCTCGGCCGCGACGACGACCACTGGCTCCTCCTGCGGGCCCACGACTGAGAGGGACCAGACCCGATGCCCCACGCCGCGACCACCCTCGACCTCCTCGAGCGCTCCCACGAGGCCCTCGCCTCCGGGTACGCGGCCGGCCGGGCGGGCGAGCGCTACCTCGAGGCCTCGCTCGCCGCGCTGCGGGCCGCGGCGGCGCTGCGCGCGGCCGGTCCCGTCCCGGCCACGCCCGGGGCCGGCCCGCACGACGTCTGGGTGCTCCTCGCCCGCACCGCCCCCGAGCTCGCCGAGTGGGCCGAGCGGTTCGCCGCCGTCACCGGGCAGCGGGTCGGGGTCGAGACCGGGTTGGTGCGGGTCGGCGCCCGCGAGGCCGACGACCTGCTGCGCGAGGCCGAGACCTTCGTCGACCTCGTCGCGGCGCGCCTCGGCGTCCCCGTCGCCCACGGTGCCCGACGGCTGGCCCCCGTCCGCTCCGCCTGAGGCCGGCCGTGTCCGCCGCCGACGGCTTCGCCCACCTCCACGTCGCCTCGGGCTTCTCGATGCGCTACGGCGCCTCGATGCCCGAGGACCTCGTCGCCCGTGCCACCGACCTCGGCCAGGGCGCGCTCGCGCTCACCGACCGCGACGGCCTCTACGGCGCGGTCCGGTTCGCGCAGGCGTGCGGCGCGGCCGGCATCGACCCGCTCCTCGGGGTCGACCTCGCCGTCGAGGAGCTGCTGCCCGTCCCGCGGGCCGCCCGCACCCGCACCCCGGTGCGCGGCGGCGCCGTCGTCGACCCGCGCCGGCCCCGGGTCACCGTCCTCGCCAGGGGCGGCGCCGGGGGAGTGGCCGCCGGCGCCGGCTGGGCGGCGCTCTGGCGGCTCGTCACCGAGACCCACCTGCGCGGCGAGCGCGGGGTCCCCGTGACGACCCCCGCCCTCCTCGCCCGCCGGGCCGCGCCCGGCGGCGACGACACCGCGGCCCCGGCGCGCCTCGCCGTCCTCCTCGGTCCCGACTCCGACGTCGGGCGGGCCGTCCTCGCCGGGCAGCGCGAGCGGGCCCGCGACCTCCTCGCCCGGTGGCGGGCGCTGCTCCCGCGCGACGCGCTCGTCCTCGAGGTCGTCCTCCACGGCGGTCCCGAGGGCACCCCCGGCTGCCGCAGCCACGCCGCCCGCCTCCTCGCCCTCGCCGACGCCGCGGGCGTCCCGGCCGTCCTCACCGCCGCCGCCCGGCACGCCGAGCCCGGGCAGGTGCGCACCGTCGACGTCCTCGACGCCGCGCGCCGGCTCGTCGTCCTCGACTCCCGCCACCTCGACCGCGTCACCGACGCCGGCCACCTCGCCCCGACCGCCGACATGCACGCCCGGGCGCTCACCGTCGCCGGCGGCGACACCGCCCGCGCCGAGCGGCTCCTCGCGATGACCGCCCGGCTGGCCACCGAGTGCGTCCAGCACGCCCGCGACGACCTCGGCATCGGCGCGGTCCACCTGCCCGAGCCCGAGGTCCTCGGCATCGCCCCCGGCACCGACCCGATGGACGTCCTCACCCAGCGCTGCCGGGCCGGGGTCGCGCGGCGTTACCCCGGGGCGTCCGCGGTGCACCTCGAGGTCGTCCACGACCGGCTCGACGCCGAGCTCACCGTCATCCGCTCGCTCGGCTACCCCACGTACTTCCTCACCGTCGCCGAGGTCACCGACCTCATCCGCGAGCGCGGCGTCCGGGTGGCCGCCCGCGGCTCGGGCGCCGGCAGCCTCGTCAACCACCTGCTCGGCATCAGCGGCGTCGACCCGATCCGCCACCGCCTCCTCATGGAGCGGTTCTGCTCCCCGCTGCGCGCCGAGCTCCCCGACATCGACGTCGACGTCGAGTCCGCGCGCCGCACCGAGATCTACGAGGCGGTCCTCGAGCGGTTCGGCGGCGAGCGCGTCACGTGCGTCTCGATGATGGACACCTACAAGGTCCGGCACGCGGTCCGCGACGTCGGTGCGGCGCTCGGGATGCCCCCGCTCGAGGTCGACGAGATCGCGAAGGCGTTCCCGCACATCCGGGCCCGCGACGCCCGGCACGCCATCGCCGACCTCCCCGAGCTGCGCAGCCGCGGCCTGGACTCCCCGCGGATGGCCCAGTTCTTCGACCTCGTCGAGGCCCTCGACGGCCTGCCCCGCCACATCGCGCTGCACCCGTGCGGCGTCGTCCTGTCCAACGCCGGGATGCTCGACCGCACGCCGGTCGAGGCCTCCTGGCTCGGCTTCCCGATGAGCCAGTTCGACAAGGACGACGTCGAGACCCTCGGCTTCCTCAAGCTCGACGTCCTCGGCATCCGGATGCAGTCCTCGATGGCGCACGCGGTCGCCGAGGTCGAGCGGGTGAGCGGCGAGCACATCGACCTCGACGACGAGGCGCAGGTGCCGCTCGACGACCCCGACACCTTCGAGCTCATCCGCACCACCCGCACCCTCGGGATGTTCCAGATCGAGAGCCCCGGCCAGCGCGAGCTCGTCGGCAAGCTCGGCCCGACCGCCTTCGACGACCTGATCGTCGACATCTCGCTCTTCCGGCCCGGGCCGGTCAAGTCCGACATGATCACGCCGTTCCTCGAGTCCCGGCACGGCTGGCGCGAGCGGCGCTTCCTCCACCCGAGCCTCGTCCCGGCGCTCGAGGAGACCGAGGGCGTCGTCGTCTTCCACGAGCAGGTGCTGCTCATCGTCGCCGAGACCACCGGGGTCAGCCTCGCCCAGGCCGACGAGGTGCGCCGGTCGATGGGCACCCCGCGCGGCCAGGAGGAGGTCGAGGCGTGGTGGCGCCCGGCGGCGCAGGCCCGGGGCTACGCCGCCGAGGACCGCGACCGCATCTGGGAGGTGCTGAAGTCCTTCGCGTCCTTCGGGTTCTGCAAGGCGCACGCCGCGGCGTTCGCGCTGCCGACCTACCACTCGGCGTGGCTCAAGGCCCACCACCCGGCGGCCTTCCTCTCCGGCATCCTCACCCACGACCCGGGGATGTACCCGAAGCGGCTGCTCCTCGACGACGCCCGCTCCTTCGGCATCCCGGTGCTCGGCCTCGACGTCAACGCCTCCGGCGACACCTACCGCATCGAGCCGGTGCTCGAGCCGCTCGCCGACCACCCCGACGAACGACGAGAACATGCCGCCGGCCCGGGGGAGGAGACGGCACGTCCTCGTCGTTCGACCGGTGGACCGGGGTGGAAGCAGGACCCGCAGCCGTACGGCATCCGGCTCTCGCTCGCCGACGTCAAGGGCATCAGCGAAGCCGAGGTCGCCCGGGTCGTCGCCGGCCAGCCGTACTCCGACCTCGGCGACTTCTGGACCCGCGCCCGGGTCAGCCGGCCGGTCGTCGAGCGGCTCGTCCTCGCCGGCGCCTTCGACTCCCTCCACGGCACCGCCACCGGCGGCGGCCTCGGCCGGCGCGGCCGGGTCACCCGTCGCGACCTGCTCCTCCACGTCGCCGAGCTCGACCGCTGGGAGCGGGGTGGGGGCCGCGGCGGCACCCGGGGCGGCTCGCGCGGGAGCACCCGCCGCCGTGCCCTGCCGGCGTCGGCGGCCCGTGAGGTCGAACCCGCGGGCGTCGACGTCCGGGTCCGGGCCGCCGCGCAGTCGCAGGCGGCCCGCGAGGTCGTGCCCGCCGCCGAGCAGCCGACCCAGCTCACCCTCGACCTCGGCGACCGCCCGCGGCTCGTCGCCGGCACCGGCCTGCCCGAGATGACCGGCCCGGAGCGGGTGCGCGCCGAGCTCGACGTCCTCGGCCTCGACGTCTCGAACCACGTCGTCACCTTCTACGAGCCGCTGCTCACCGCGCTCGGGGTCACCCGCAGCCGCGACCTGCTCGCGGCCCGCAGCCGCTCCGAGGTGTGGGTCGCCGGGGTCAAGGTCGCGACCCAGACCCCGCCGGTGCGCTCCGGGCGCCGGGTGGTCTTCCTCACCCTCGACGACGGCACCGGCCCCTCCGACTGCACCTTCTTCGAGGACGTCCAGGGCCCCTACGCCGGAGTCGTCTTCCACTCCTGGATGCTCCTCGTGCGCGGCGTGCTGCGGCGCACCGGCGACCGCGGTGTCTCGATCCGGGCCACCGGTGCCTGGGAGCTCGCGGCGCTCTGGGACGCCTGGCAGCTCGGCGGGCTCGAGGCGGTGCACGCGGCGGTCGCGGCGGGGGAGGCCGAGGCCGTCGCCCGGGCCGAGGCCGCCGAGCACGCGGCCCGCGAGGCCGACGCGCGCACCGGGCGACGGGTCCTCGTCCACGCCTCGGGGTTCCGGCAGTCGCCGTACGCCGACACCCGCCCACCGGGCGCCGACCCGCGGGCCGGACGGGGGGCTCCGGTCCTCGACCACCCGGGGGGCCTGCCGCGCCCGGTCCCGGAGACGCCCCCGGGAGGGGTCGTGCCCGCGGCGGCCTCCGCCCCGGCGCTGCCCTCGCGCAAGCTGTGGCACGCGAGCCCCGGCAGCTCGGGACACTAGGGTGGGCACCGCACCAGCACCCCGCCCCCGAGGAGACCTCCCGTGCCCGACGACCGCGGCCGGCGCCCCGGCCCCAGCGGCCCGCGGACGACGGCGGTCCAGCGCGTCCTCGACGCCCACACCGAGCAGCAGCGGACCGCGCTCGGCCGGCCGTTGCGGGTCCTCGACCTCGGCGGCGGCACCGGCGGCACGGCCGTCCCGCTCGCCGTCGCCGGCCACGAGCTCACCGTCGTCGACCCCAGCCCCGACGCGCTCTTCTCGCTGCGTCGCCGGGCCGCCGAACGCGGCGTCGAGGACCACGTCCGGGCGCTCCAGGGCGACGCCGACACCGTCGGCTCCCTCGTCGGCGCCGATGCCCCCTTCGACCTCGTCTGCCTCCACGGCACCCTCGAGCTCGTCGACGACCCCGCGGCCGCCGTCGGGTCCGCCGCCGCGCTGCTCGCGCCCGGTGGCACGCTCAGCCTCGTCGTCGCCCAGCGGCTGCACGCGGTGCTCGGCAACGCCCTCGCCGGCCGGCTCGAGCGGGCCCGGGCCGTCCTCGAGCGCCCGGACGGCCGGTGGGGCGAGGACGACCCCGCACCACGCCGGTTCGACGAGGCCGCCGTCGTCACGCTCGTCGCGGCGCACGGGCTCACCCCGGTGCGCGTCCAGGGGGTGCGGGTCTTCGCCGACCTCGTCCCCTCCGCGCTGCTCGACTCCGAGGCCGACCGCGCCGCCCTCGACGCCCTCGAGGAGGCCGCGGCGGCCGACACCGACCACCCGCTCCTCGGCAGCCTCGGCAGCGCCCTGCACGTCCTCGCCACCCGCAGCTGAGGCGGCCACCACCGCCGTCACCGCCGCCGCCACCGCCGTCACCGCCACCGCCGCCGCCACCGCCGTCACCGCCGCCGTCACCGTCTCGCCCGACCTCCGTGACCACCCAGGACGCGGGCTACGGCGCAGTACGTGCTGCGATCACGACACGTACTGCGCCGTAGCCCGCGCCGTAGCCCGCGTCGTGGGCGGGGCGGCGGCGGGAATGCGCGGGCACCGGGGGAGCGCCCGGTGAGCCGGCGCCGGTTCGCGCTGCCCGAACGGGTCGCCGACGCCCCGCCGGACGACACCGGCTGCACCGTCCTCCACGTCGACATGGACGCCTTCTACGCGTCCGCGAGCCTCCTCGCGCACCCCGAGCTCGTCGGCACCCCGGTGATCATCGGCGGCGGCACCCGCGGCGTCGTCCTCTCGGCCACCTACGAGGCCCGCCGGTTCGGGGTGGCCAGCGCGATGCCGATGTCCCGCGCCCGCCGGCTCTGCCCGCAGGCCACCGTGCTGCGCCCCGACCACGACCTCTACGCGACGATCTCGGCCGGGGTGATGGAGACCTTCCGCTCGGTCACCCCGCACCTCGAGCCGCTCTCGCTCGACGAGGCCTTCCTCGACGTCTCGGGCGCGGTCCGGCGGCTCGGCAGCCCGGCGGCCATCGGCCGGATGATCCGCGACACCGTCCACGACGAGCAGGGCATCACCTGCTCGGTCGGGGTGGCCTCGAGCAAGTTCGTCGCCAAGCTCGCCTCCGGCCTGGCCAAGCCCGACGGCATGGTCGTCGTGCCCCGCGACGAGGTCGTCCCGTTCGTCCAGCAGCTGCCCGTCGCGGCGCTCTGGGGGGTCGGCGACCGCACCGAGGAGGCCCTCCTCCGGCTCGGCCTGCACACGGTCGCCGACATCGCCCACACCCCGCTGGCCACCCTCGAGCGGGCCCTCGGCCCGGCGACCGGCCGCCACCTCCACGAGCTCTCGTGGGGGCGCGACCCCCGGCCGGTCGAGCGCGAGCAGCGCGAGAAGAGCATCGGCAGCGACGAGACCTTCGAGGCCGACCTCGACGACGCCGTCGTCATCCGCCGCCACCTGCTCGCCCTCGCCGAGCGCACCGCGGGCCGCAGCCGGGCCGCCGGGATGACCGGGCGCACCGTCACCCTCAAGGTGAGGTTCAGCGACTTCACGACGACCACCCGGGCGCGCACCCTCCGCGAGCCGACCGACAGCGGGCGCACCGTCCACGCCACCGCCGTCTCCCTCTTCGACGCCCTCGGGCTGCAGCGGGCCCGCATCCGGCTCGTCGGGGTGCGGCTCTCCGGGCTCGTCCCGGCCACCCAGGCGCCGCTCCAGGGGGTCCTCGGCGAGCCGGAGCACGGCTGGCGGGACGCCGACCGCGCGGTCGACCGGGCCCGCGCGCGGTTCGGTTCGGGGGTGGTCCGGCCGGCCAGTCTCGTCCAACCTCGTCCATCGGCTTCCGTGGGGCGGGCTCGCGACATATCCTGAGGTCTCAGAGCAGTACGAGGGGTGCCCCCGGGCACCTCGGGCCGACCACGGGAGGATCTGTGCCCCTCTCAGACCACGAGCAGAAGATGCTCGAGCAGATGGAGCAGGCGCTCGCCGCCGAGGACCCGAAGTTCGCGTCGCAGATGAAGGGCGGCGGGCTGGGGTCGCTCCAGCGACGACGGTGGGTCGTCGGTGTCCTCGGGCTCCTCGCCGGTCTGGGACTGGTCCTCGTCGGCATCAGCACGACGATGTGGGTCGGCGCCGTCGGCTTCGCCCTCATGGTCGCCTCGGTCGCCTTCGCCGTCACCCCGCCGCGCAAGTCCCGCCGCCTCGGCGTCGTCGGCGAGGGCGGCACCGTCCAGCAGCCCAAGGGCGGCAAGGGCAAGCGCAAGAGCTCGCTCATGGACCGCCTCGACGAGCGCTGGGAGCGCCGCGAGAACAACTGGTGAGCCGCGACCTCCGACGACGGCTCAGGTGAGCAGCAGCCCGAGGACGTAGAGCCCCACGACGACGAGCGCCGCCGCGAGCTCGATGCCCATGCTCTGGGCCACCGCGACGACCGCGTGCCGGGTGCGCGCCCACGCCTCCCGGCGCGAGGCGCCCCGGCCGGTCTCGACGAGCCAGATGCCGAGCACGAAGCCGAGCAGCGCCCCGATGACCGGGACGACGAAGAAGCCCACGACCGCGAGCAGTAGCGCGAGCAGGAGGGTCGAGGTGCGGACCCCGCGCTCCTTCATCCGCCGCCCGGGGACCAGGTACTGCAGCACCCGGCCGGCGACCGCGACGACGACGGCGAGCGCGAGCAGCACCCACGCCGTCACCGTGTGCGTCGTCACCGCCCACACCGCGATGCCGGCGACGACGAGCAGGGTGCCGGGCAGGGCCGGGACGACGATCCCGACCAGCCCGAGCACCATGAGCAGCGGGGGCAGGACGAGCCAGATGTCGTCCTGCGTGGAGCTCACCGCGGAGGCGTTCGTCAGTCCTCGGTGACGACGACCTGCGGCTCGGTGAGCCGCTCGCTCTCGTCGATGATGTCGGCCTTGTCGACGAGGGCCGGCACGTGCTCACGGCCGTGGTGGGCGCAGAAGAGGAGCTCTCCGCCGGCGTGGAGGCGGGCGCGGACGTACGCCTGCGCTCCGCAGCGGTCGCAACGGTCCGCGGGGGTCAGGGTGGGTGCCAGTGCGGCGTTCACGTCGGCCTCCTCGGCTCGTCCATGGGGTGGTGCTGGTGGTTCGTGACGTCGACCCGGACGGATCGGCGCCTCGTGCAACAGTCAAGCACGCCGGATCCTTCCCACGGCGCAGGGGGCCACCAATGGGCCGGCCGGTGTCGAGATCGTGACCTTTCGGTCGAGCGACGGACCCCCCGGACGGTGCGCCTCTCCGGGCCCGTCGGGGCCGCCGGTTACCCTGCCTGACGTGCCGACGACCACCGCGAAGAAGGCCGCGACGAGCAAGTCCGCGTCCGAGTACACCGCCCACCACCTCCAGGTCCTCGAGGGCCTCGAGGCGGTGCGCAAGCGTCCCGGCATGTACATCGGCTCCACCGACTCCCGCGGCCTCATGCACTGCCTCTGGGAGATCATCGACAACTCCGTCGACGAGGCCCTCGGCGGCCACTGTGACCGGGTCGAGGTGGTCTTGCACGCCGACGGCTCGGTCGAGGTCGGCGACAACGGCCGCGGCGTCCCCGTCGACATCGAGCCGCGCACCGGCCTCACCGGCGTCGAGCTCGTCTACACGCGCCTGCACGCGGGCGGCAAGTTCGGCGGCGGCTCGTACACCGCCTCCGGCGGCCTGCACGGCGTCGGCGCGTCGGTCGTCAACGCCCTGTCCTCGCGCCTCGACGTCGAGGTCGACCGCGGCGGCAAGACCTACGCGATGAGCTTCCGGCGCGGCGAGCCCGGGGTCTTCTCCGACGTCGCCGGTGCCCACGGCCGCAAGGACCCCGAGCACGAGTTCACCCCGTACACCCGCACGAGCGACCTCGAGGTCGTCGGGAAGGCGAAGCGGGGGGTCACCGGCACCCGTGTGCGCTACTGGGCCGACCGGCAGATCTTCCTCAAGGACGCCACCTTCGACCTCGAGGGCCTGCTCGGGCGGGCGCGCCAGACCTCCTTCCTCGTCCCCGGTCTCACCATCGTCGTGCGCGACGAGCGCGGCGAGGAGCCGGTCGAGGAGGTCTTCCTCCACGACGGCGGCATCTCCGAGTTCTGCGACTACCTCGCCACCGAAGCCCCGGTCACCGACGTCTGGCGGCTCCAGGGCACCGGCACCTTCACCGAGACCGTGCCGGTCCTCGACGCCAAGGGCCACATGACCCCCACCGAGGTCGAGCGCGAGTGCGCCGTCGACGTCGCGGTGCGCTGGGGCACCGGCTACGACACGACGGTCCGCTCCTTCGTCAACATCATCGCCACCCCCAAGGGCGGCACCCACCTGGCGGGCTTCGAGCAGGCCCTGCTCAAGGTGCTGCGCAAGCAGGTCGAGACCAACGCCCGCCGGCTCAAGGCCGGCAGCGACAAGCTCGAGAAGGACGACGCCCTCGCCGGGCTGACCGCCGTCGTCACCGTGCGCCTCGCCGAGCCGCAGTTCGAGGGGCAGACCAAGGAGGTCCTCGGCACGGCCGCGGTCCGGGCCATCGTCGCCAAGGTCGTCGAGACCGAGCTCACCGGGCTGCTCACCTCGACCAGGCGGCCGGTCAAGCAGCAGGCGGCGAGCCTCCTCGAGAAGGTCGTCGCCGAGATGAAGTCACGCATCAGCGCGCGGCTGCACAAGGAGACCCAGCGCCGCAAGAGCGCCCTCGAGTCCTCGAGCCTGCCGGCCAAGCTCGCCGACTGCCGCAGCAGCGACCCCGAGCACACCGAGCTGTTCATCGTCGAGGGCGACAGTGCGCTCGGCACCGCGAAGCTCGCTCGCAGCAGCGACCACCAGGCCCTGCTGCCGATCCGGGGCAAGATCCTCAACGTCCAGAAGGCGTCGGTCACCGACATGCTCGGCAACGCCGAGTGCGCCTCGATCATCCAGGTCATCGGCGCCGGCTCCGGGCGCACCTTCGACCTCGAGTCGGCCCGCTACGGCAAGGTCATCATCATGACCGACGCCGACGTCGACGGCGCCCACATCCGCACCCTGCTGCTCACCCTCTTCTTCCGCTACATGCGCCCCCTCGTCGAGGCCGGCCGGGTCTACGCCGCGGTGCCGCCGCTGCACCGCATCGAGGTCGTCAACCCCGGCAGCAAGGCGAACGAGGTGATCTACACCTACTCCGAGGCCGAGATGCGCCGGACGATGGCCACGCTCGCCAAGCGCGGCCGCAGGACCAAGCCGATCCAGCGCTACAAGGGCCTCGGCGAGATGGACGCCGACCAGCTGGCCGAGACGACGATGGACCCCGCGCACCGCACGCTGCGCAAGGTCACCCTCGGCGACATCGAGGCCGCCGGGCGGGTCTTCGAGCTGCTCATGGGCGGCGAGGTCGGCCCGCGCAAGGACTTCATCATCGACAGCGCGGGTGCCCTCGACCGCGAGCGCATCGACGCCTGACCCCCGCTCCGTCCCTGTTGCCGGCGGTCGGCCGGTGGGTCACAGTGGTGCGACCGACGCCGCCGCCGGGGGCGTCCCGCCGAGGGGAGCACCGATGAGCACCGAGGTCGAGCGGCCGGAGGTCGCGGGGGAGGAGTCGACCGAGCTCAAGCGGGCCATCGGGCCGAAGCTGCTCCTGCTCTTCATCGTCGGGGACATCCTCGGCACCGGCGTCTACGCGCTGACCGGGCAGGTGGCCGGCGAGGTCGGTGGTGCCGCCTGGGCCCCGTTCCTCGTCGCGTTCGCCATCGCGATGGTCACCGCGTTCTCCTACCTCGAGCTCGTGACGAAGTACCCGCGGGCCGCCGGAGCGGCGCTCTACACGCACAAGGCGTTCGGCATCCACTTCGTCACCTTCCTCGTCGCCTTCACCGTGATGTCCTCGGGCATCACCTCCGCGTCGACGGCGAGCAAGGCGTTCGCGGCCAACCTCGTCGACGGCTTCGGCCTCGACTCCGAGAGCACCGGCCTCGTCCTCGGCATCGCGGTCGCCTTCATGCTGCTCGTCGCCGCGGTCAACGTCCGCGGGGTCGGCGAGAGCGTGCGGGCCAACGTCGTCCTCACCTGCGTCGAGCTCTCCGGGCTGCTCCTCGTCATCCTCGTCGGGGTCTACGCCGCGACCGGCGGCAAGGCCGACTTCTCCCGGGTCGTCGTCTTCGACACCTCGAGGGAGCGCAACGTCTTCCTCGCGGTGACCGCCGCCACCGCGCTGGCCTTCTTCGCGATGGTCGGGTTCGAGGACGCCGTCAACATGGCCGAGGAGACCCACGACCCGGTGCGCACCTTCCCCCGGATGATGATCACCGGCATCGGCATCACCGGCGTCATCTATGCGCTCGTCGCGGTCTTCGCCGTGGCCCTGGTCCCCGTCGGCGAGCTCGGCGAGGGCGACACGCCGCTGACCAAGGTGGTCTCGGTCGGGGCGCCCGGGCTGCCGATCGACTCGGTCATGCCGTTCATCGCGATGTTCGCCGTCGCGAACTCGGCCCTGATCAACATGCTCATGGCCAGCCGCCTCATCTACGGCATGGCCAGGCAGGAGGTGCTGCCGCCGGTGCTCGGGCGGGTGCACAGCGGCCGGCGCACCCCGTGGGTGGCCATCGTCTTCACGACCGTCATCGCCCTCGGGCTCATCACCCTCGTCACGACGAACGACGGCAGCGCGGTGGCCGCGCTCGGCGGCACGACGGCGCTGCTCCTGCTCGGGGTGTTCACCGTCGTCAACGTCGCCGTGCTCGTCCTGCGGCGCGACCCCATCGACCGCGACCACTTCGTCACCCCGACGGCCCTGCCGGTGGTCGGCGCGCTCGTCTGCTTCTTCTTCACCCTGCCGGTCACGGGCCGCGACGTCGTGCAGTACGAGATCGCGGGCTGGCTCCTCGCGCTCGGCGTCGTGCTCTGGGCCCTCACGTGGTCGGCCAACCGCGCTCTCCGTGGCAAGCGCACCTACCTGCGCGACCCCGACGAGCTCTCCGGGGACGAGACCGTCAACTGACGGGCGCCGGGCCGGTCGAGTCGCGGACGACGAGCTCGGTGGGCAGCACGACCTGGTCCTCGACCGAGGCCCCGCCGGCCAGGGCCCGCAGGAGGAGGGAGGCGGCCTCGCGGCCCTGGGCGGCGACGTCCTGGCGCACGGTGGTGAGCCCGAGGACGCCGGAGAGGACGTAGTCGTCGATGCCGATGACCGAGAGGTCCTCCGGCACCCGGACGCCGAGCCGGCGGGCGCTCTCGCGCACCCCGATCGCCATCTCGTCCGACGCGGCGACGATCGCGGTCGGGCGCTCGGCCCGCGAGAGGAGGACGGCACTGTCACGGGCCGCGGCCTCGGCGGTCCAGTCCGAGCCGAGGATCCAGTCCTCGACGACCGGGAGGCCGGCAGCGGCCATGGTCTCGCGGAACGCCGTGAGGCGGTCCTGGGGGGTCTGCACGTGGGCGACGTTGCGGGGCACGTCGCCGATGTAGCCGATCCGCTCGTGGCCGAGCGAGATGAGGTGCTCGACGGCGGCGGGCCCCGTCCGCCCGGCGGCGGTGCGCACCCAAGCCCCGCCGGGGGCGGCCGCGCCCCGGGGGACCACCCGCACGCCCCGGCAGGCGCGCCGCCC
>OEIU01000103.1_pt1 | contig 84253 bp, 66 predicted proteins | sample 1539221 | NCBI WGS metagenome assembly OEIU01 (sample SAMN03792071, study PRJEB22550) | activated sludge metagenome | feature: wastewater treatment plant; material: activated sludge; isolation source: Wastewater treatment plant of a petroleum refinery complex | place: Argentina: Zarate | collected...
GAACTGCTCGCGCACGACCTCGAGCACGGCGTTGCCCTTGCCGCCCGACAGGGTGCCGGCGCCGGCGCCATCACCGCGCCGGCCAACGCGCTGTACTCGAGCGTGTTCGAAGCGACCGGCGTCCACGACATGGGCGTGCAGTTCGCCAACGGGGCGGCTCTGTCGATCCCGGACACGGTCATGCGGCGCAGCTACGTGTCGCACCGGGAGAGCATCGAGGCGGCGATGGTCGGAACCCAGCTGCTCGGGGTGCGCGCGGCGATCCTGGCGCGGTTCGCGCCGCTGCTCCTGCTCCTTTACACCGTCGGCGCCGCCGACGGCTTCACGCAGCGAGCTATCCGCCGGGCCTGCGGTGGACGCGAGTCGGCCGGCCTGTACCACCGGGCGAAGTACCTGCAGGTGGCGGTGCTGGGGCTGGGCGGCGTCTGCCTGCTGCTCTGGCCCGGGCCGGTGCGGTGGGAGCTGTGCGTGCCGCTCGGCGCGGTCCTCTTGGGCGGGCTGGCCAGCGTGCAGTGGGCGTACTACAAGAAGCACATGTAGGCCGGGCTGAACTCGGTCGATCAGGAGCCAAGTGCTGGGTCTGAAGTTTAGAAGTTGTAGACTTTTTATATTCGTCTACGCCCGGTCGAGAGAGACGAAGGAAGTCAGGCCGCTTGAGTCTATTGGCGAGGAAGTACGGTGAGCCCTATCGTCACGCGTCTGCAAGCGGCTCTGATCGTCGCCGCCGTATTGGTCGCGATGTCCGGTTGCGAGAAGGTCAAGGATGCTCTTGCCAAGGTCGACAAGGTTGAAGTAACGCAGCAATATTGCACGCCGCGCCTTCCCGGAACGGGCAGCAAACACAAAGTGCCGGACCCCGAGCGCCCTTCGTTCTGCACCGGCCCGGTGATGTGGTGCAGCTACTGTGAATACGAAGCGGACGGCAGTCTCGCGTCCAGTGGCTCCCTTCCCTGCGGGGTCTGTGTTGGCACCGAGACCAAGTAGGAATCAGCGCCGATTCGCAGTGCGGCCGGCGTCACTTCACGGCGGCCGTTTCGGCGAAGCGGTCGCGCGATGAACGAAGTGATGTCAACCGTCTGAATGGCGCTCTACGGATCGTGCGCAAAGGCTGGAAGGAGGACGCGATGATGAGACGAGTCGGCCTTGGTCTCGGCGTACTGCTCATGTTGTTCGTGGCGCTCTACGTCGTCAGCCAGTTGCGGACATCTCGCATCGAAGTTCCACGACCATCCGGCGGTAAGGGCGCGGCAGACGTTCACGCCGCTCCGTCCCGACTGGCGGTCGATCTGCAGGTCTCCCTGCCCGCTCTTGTCAAGGCCATCAATCGGGTCGTGCCGAAGACTTACAGCGGTGTCGAGAGCGATGCGCTTGGCGATGCGGCGACCGACGACACTCTCAAGTGGAACGTCTCACTTGGAGAGATAACGCTAGAGCCGGCAGGGGACGCCCTCAAGTTTCGAGTCCCCATCACCGCTGGCCACGCCACTGTACACGGTCGGTTTGGGGTCAAGAAGAAGAACAAGGGTCCACTCGGCTGGATTGAAGAGGCTGCCGGCTTCACGGCGAGCCAATCCGCCGACTTCGCGGGTACGGTCAACGGAACGCTTCATCCCCGCATCATGCCGGATTGGACTGTACTTCCCGGTCTGACTTTGTCCGTCGATCTCTCGAAGGCAGAGGCAGGGCTGTTCGGTGACCTCAACATCAAGCTTAGCTTTCGGGATGCCATCAAGAACAAGCTGGCCTCGAAATTGAACGATCAGGCCGCCGAAATCAACCGTCGCTTGGCCTCGGACGGGACGCTGCGATCCATAGTGCAGAAGACATGGAACGACCTGCACGTGGCGACGCAAGTGCACTCCGCGCCAAGTGTCTGGGTCGTGCTGAAGCCGGTATCTATCGGCGCAAGCCAATTGTCGGTTGCGGGTGATTCGCTCAGCTTCGCCATGGGAGTCGTCGCTCATACAGAGGTGTACGTCGGCTCAGAGAAGGTGGCAGTTGCCACAACCCCATTGCCCACCCTGCAAAACGTAAGCAATGCGCAGGGGTTCTCCGTGTCCCTGCCTATCGCAGTGTCGCTGTCGGATTTCCACGGGATCAGGCCCGCGGGGCTCGGCGTCTCCGACACCATTGAAACCTCACTCGGCAAGGTCCGCGTACTGAAGGTGTACCTCGTAAGCGACAACGAGAGGCTCTACGTCGGAGCTGACCTAGTCGCGGACCTCGGGTGGATGAAGAAGACCGAGGCCACGGTTTACCTCGCGGGTCGCCCGATCTTCGACCCGAATGCTAATCAGCTGCGAGTCGAGGGACTCGCGTACGACCTGAGCACGAAGAACGCGCTGGTCGGTGCCGCCGATGTGGCTCTTGAACCCACAGTGCTCGGATACCTGCAATCACTGGCAGTCTTCGATGCGTCGAAGGCCCGCGAGGACGCGCTCGCGCAAGCCGACAAAGAACTGTCCAAGCTGCTGTCGTCGCTTCCCAAGGGCATCGACGCAGACCTACGGCTGACGGACGCACGGGTCGGCGGTGTCCGTGTTGCCCCAGGCTGGCTTTACCTCTTACTCGAAGCTTCGGGCCGTTCTGGTCTCAAGGTCTACAGTCTGGACGATTTGCTCAAATAGAACTGCGCGACTTGGTTCCTTGGAAGCCGCTTGCGACGGTGACACCAGCCGACGGGCGCCTTCCGTGTCGAGCTGGAGTCGTGCCTGCACCTCCGCGCGTGTCGGCGAGTGGCTGGTTCGCGTGGCCTGCTCGACGATCGAGATCGTCAGGGTCGTGCCGCCGCCGACCAGTAGGGTCTGCCTCTTCTCCTCGTCCACCCTCGCCGTGAAGCCGCTGGGCTCGAGTGCCTTGAGCAGCGTGTCCGCCAACCGCAGGGCGCGATCGAGCGCGTTCCTCGTCACCTGCAGGTCGAGTACCTCCTTCGGCGCGCTTCTCACGCCCGCTGGGTGACCCCAGCCGTCGCGTCGCTTCAGGCGCGCCGCCGCCGCCCGCGCCAGCGGGTGCCGGTCGACGAGTTCGTCGGGCACGCTGACGCTCGGCTGGCTTTCCCGGGTCTGCTGCAGGGCGTCACGGACGCGCGCGTGGATGGCCGCCTCCTGTTCGGACAGCGGTATCGGCCCGGAGAGGCCGCGCGCGCCGGCGGGGAGGGCGGGCAACGGCAGCTTGCGGGTGGGGCGGCCAGCCTTGACCTTCGCCCAGTAGCCCCGGGGCGGCACCGGAATGCCGAGCTTCTTGCAGATCTTGTCTAGCCCCACGTCGGACAGGCCATAACGGGGCGCGACGACCGTCACCGCGTCCGTCCAGACCTCTTCGTACAGTGCCTCCCGGCTGACTGGGGTGCCTTGGCGTCTCATCGCATCTCTCCTAGCTCAAGCCGGAGGCCGTCCTTGGTGGCGGCTCCCCGGTAGATTGCAGATTTGCTGTTCAGCAAATATTGCCTTTTGATCGAATATTCGGTATGGTGGCCATATTTACTGCACAGTGAACCTAGGCGGTGACCATGCTTCAGGCGCAGGCGAGCGAACGGGAGCTGATGGACCAGTTCCTCGCGGCACTTCGGTCGCTGCCCGAGGTGCAGGCCGAACTCGAACGCGCCGCTGCGCCGGACCACGACGCCCAGCTTGCGCTCGACGTTGCAGGCAAGCCCATCCACGCGCTCGTCGAGGTGCGGAAGGCCGTCTACCCGCGCGACGTCCGTGAGCTCGTCTGGCGCATCAGGGACCTCGCCCGTCAGCAACCCGCGGGCGAGCGCGGCGGCGAGGCGCTGGCGGTCCTGATCGCCGATTCCATCTCGCCGGGGGCGAAGGAGCTGCTTCGAGCCGAGCGCGTCGGTTACTACGACAGCGGCGGCAGTCTTTACCTCCCGGCCCGGGGAGCCTACCTCTACGTCGAAAAGCCGCCTCCCAAGTCCTTGTCCCGGTCCATGCGGTCATTGTTCACGGGGCGGCGCGCGCAGGTACTGCACGGCCTGCTGATCCGCCATCAGGACTGGCTCGGCGTGAAGGACCTGGCCGAGCTGACGCTGGTTTCGCCGGCGACGGCGTCCCAGGTGCTTTCCGAGGTGGAGCGCCTCGACTGGCTGGAGTCGCGCGGGCAGGGACCCAGCAAGCAGAGGCACCTTCGGGAGCCTGCGGCGCTACTTGATGCGTGGGTGAAGCAGCTGGGCTCGATCCGGCTCCCGGCGCTGCGACGCTACTTCGTGCCCGCGATGAAGCCCGACGGCTTGATGGAGCGCCTCGGCCAGGTTTGCGAGGCGCGCGGCGTCGATTACGCCGTCAGCTTCGAGGCGGCCGCGCAGCGCTACGCGCCGTTCCTGTCGGCGGTCTCGCAGGTTCGATGCCGACTGCCGGCGGGATCGGGGGCCGATGCCGCGATCGCCGACCTGGGGGCGCGCGTCGTCAGCGAGGGCGCGAATCTCGCCGTCATCGAGGCGAAGTCGTCCGGCGATCTGCTCTTTCGGGAGCGGGTCGGAGGAGTCTGGCTGGCCAGTCCGATCCAGGTCTACCTCGACCTCCTGCGGGGCGAGGGACGAGCCAAGGAGATGGCCGAACACCTGCGCCGAGAAAGGATCGGCTTCTGATGGCCAAGCCTGCGACGCTGGACGGCTACAGAGACGAGTACACGCTCGACTGCGAACGGGTGCTGGTGACGTTTCTGCGGGGACTGGGACCGTGGAAGGACTCGGTCTATCTGGTCGGCGGCCTCACGCCGCGGTATCTCGTCCCCGCGCGCCCGCCGGTCGTGCCCCCGCATGCCGGCACGCTAGATGTGGACATCGTCGTCGACCTACAGATCCTGGCCGATACCGACGCGTATCACACGCTCGAAGAGAACCTCAAACGCATGGGGTTCGAGCGGGCCGAGAACGACCAGGGCGTGAAACGCTCCTGGCAGTGGCAGACCCGGACCGAGCACGGTGCGCTGATGGTGCTGGAGCTGCTGGCCGACGCGCCGCAACTCGCCGGCGGGCGCGTGCAGCCGCTGCCGACGGAGGGCACGATCTCGGCGCTCAACATCCCGCACTCGTCGATCGTCTTCGACCTGTACCAGGTCGCCGAAATCAGCGCCGAGTTGCTCGGCGGGAACGGGGTGGCGACCGAGCGCGTGAAGCACGCCGACATCGTCAGCTTCACCTGCCTGAAGGCGTTCGCGTTCGATCAGCGCTTCGAGCGCAAGGACGCACACGACTTGGTGTACTGCATCGAGCATGCCCCGGAGGGGCTGGACGCCGTCGTCGCGGCCTTTGCCCGGGCGCTTGCGGGCAAGCACGCGGCCGTGGTCCGTGAGGCGCTGGACATCCTTCGGCGACGCTTCGCCGACGAGGAAGCGACCGAGGGCTATCGCAAGGATGGACCGGTCTCGGTGGCCAAGTTCGAGCTGGGCGACGGCGACGAACCCGAGCAGCGCGAGGCGAGGACGCTGCGCCAGCGCGAGGCGAGCGACGTGATCGGTCGGCTCCTGGCAGGCATCGGCTAGCGGCTGAGGCGACGCGATGATCATCACCTTCGGCTTGCGCTTGGACGGAGAGCATGGCTGGCGACCATCGGATCGCCTCGGGATGCCGATTTGCGGCCCGCTCGGACTTCTCAACCTGCTCGAGACTCGTCTCGGATTGCTGCGTTCCGACTGCGCACACGCCCAGCGCGTGACGCAGTACAGGGAGTGCCTCAAACAGGTCGACACGAAGGATCGCTTCTACCACGCGTCGTTCGGCATCGATCCGATCGGTACATCCGCGTCGCTGCTGTCGTGGCGCGATGCTTGGCATATGCACGGTTGGAACGGCGAGTCGCCGCCAGCGGCCGGCGTCCGGATCACCGACATGGCCGCCGTCGAGGCCGTTTCACGGGAGATTCTGTTCCCGTCGATCGGCGAGCGATTGGCCCGCGTCGCCGAGTTTCTTGACCGACTGCAGCCGAAGATCGAGAGCATCGAGCTCGTCGACCCGATCGATGCCTTTCCCAAGCGCTGGCGGGAGGTACTCGCGAAGCTGCCGGTACTTTCGGTCAGGGCGTTCGCTCCGTCGGCGGACACGGGTACCTTGCTGGGGAGGCTCCAGATCGCCCTCAAGGCGGCGCACGAAGGGGAGAAGCGAGGCGAGAAGATCCCTTGGTCCGACGACGGCAGTCTCCGCGTCGTGCGTGGCGAGACCGGCCTTGTCGCCGCGCGTTGGCTCGCTCACGAACTCGCAGGGCCGCAGCAAGGGGCAGCGATCGTCGCCGAGCAGAGCCGCTCCCTGCTCGATGCGACGCTCGATGCCGCCGACGTTGCCCGGCAGGGTTTCCAGGATGCGAGTCCCCTTGCCCCTGCGCTTCAGGTTCTGCCTCTGGCGCTCGCAACTGTCTGGGAGCCGCTCGACGTCTATGCGCTGCTCCAGTTTCTCTCGCACCCGATCGGACCGGTGCCCGGCTATGCACGGCGGCGGTTGGCCGAAGTGGTGGCGCAGTACCCCGGCATTGGCGGCCCGCGTTGGCGGGAAGCGGTCGAGGAGATCGTGCGTCGCCATCCGGATCGCGCCGCCGACGTCCGAAGGGCGCTGTCGTTCTGGGTAGAGCACACGCGTTACGTGCCGGAGCAGGGTGCGCCGATTTCCGCGCTGCTCGAAAGAACCCGAGCTATTCGCGACTATTTCGGCGCGCGCCTCGCTGATCAGGACGCCAATCGCAGCGCGGCTGCCGCGACGGGTTTGACTCAGGCCGGCGCGGTCGCGGCCGCACTCGAGACGCTCGTCGCGCACGGCGAATCCTCGATCGCCCCAGCGGAACTCGAGGCTCTGGTGGCCCAGTGCACGTCGCAAGGCGCTCCCAACTTCGCAATGCACGCGCAGGTCGGGCGCGTACCGTCCGTGTCCGATCCGGGTGCGTTGGTGGAACCGTTCGACCGCGTCGTCTGGTGGCAGATGGGCGCACCGGCATTGCCGGGCCACTACCCGTGGAGCGTCGGCGAGATCACCTCGCTCGCGGTGGCCGGCGTGGAACTGCCCCCCCTCGCGGACGTCCTGAAGCGGCGCGGCGACGATTGGCTCAGGCCGGTCTTGAACGCACGCAGGCAGCTCGTGCTCGTGCTCCCTCCGCACGCGGAGGAGATGCACCCTCTGTGGCAGGAGATCCAGTGGTTCGTCGATGGGGTACGGCCGGAGCCTTTGGAAGGCCTCCTGACCGGTCTCCCCCGCGACGACCTCCCGGCGATCGCGCACGCGGCTCTGCCGGGACGCAGACGATGGTGGCAACTCCCGCCGCAGGCGAAGATTCCGCCGCGCTCCCGCGAGTCCTATTCCAGCCTCGGCGCGTTCCTGAACGCGCCCCATCAGTGGGTTCTGAAGTACGCGGCACGGCTCAACCCGTCCAATCTCCTTGCGGTTGCCGACGCGAACCTGCTCTACGGCAACCTCGCCCATCGGTTGATCGATCGGTTCTTCCGCACAGACGGTGCGCTCGATCTTCGCGGCGATGCATTTAGGGCTTGGTTCGCACGCGAATTCGCAACGGTCGTGGCCGAGGAGGGCGCCGTTCTCCTCATGCCCGGGCGGCGTGGAGACTACGAACGGCTTCGTTCCGCAATGGAGCGCGCCATTGCGGAGTTCCAGCGGCAGTTCTCGGCGGCGGCCGTCGATTCCGTCGAGCCCGAGCGTGCGCTCAGCGGGACGTTCACCGGCGGCGAGCTCGAAGGCGTCGCCGATCTCGTCGTGCGCAACCGGTCCGGCCAGCGCGCGATCGTCGACATGAAGTGGTCCGGCGGCAACTACCACCTGGACCGGCTCGCGAGGAATCGCCATCTGCAACTCGCGGTGTATGCCGAGCTGCTTCGGCAGGAGACGGGAGCGTGGCCGCAGGTCTCGTACTTCATCCTCGAAGCTTCGCGCCTCATCGCACCGGACCCAGGGTTCTTTCCGGAGGCGCGGGTGGTTCAGTCAGGCGGCCCGGGATCCACCGCGACGCTGTGGGACCGATTCGTCGCAGCCTGGATCTGGCGCCGCTCCCAGATCGACGCCGGCTTGACCGAAGTTGCAGTTCCGGGAACCGAACCCACTGCCGAATCGGTGGCGCCAGCCGACGCGCTCGAGCCGGAGGAGTTGCGGGAGGACTACGACGACTACCGGTGGCTGACGGGCTGGGAGGGCTGAGCGATGGTCGGCACCCTCAGGTTCGTCAGCGCAGGCGCGGGAAGCGGCAAGACCTACCGCCTCACGCAGATCCTGCACGAGAAGCTCAGCTCGGGACAGGCCAGGCCGGCCGGCGTGATCGCGACCACCTTCACGCGCAAGGCGGCGACCGAGCTTCGCGAGCGGGTCCGAACGGCGCTGATCGAGAGGGGCGAGTTCGCGCTGGCCAATTCGATCGGACAGGCGCGCATCGGCACGGTCAACAGCGTCTGCGGCGGTTATCTCGAGCGCTTCGCGTTCGAGGCGGGGCTCGCCACCGAGCAGCGCGTGCTGGAGGAGGCGCAGTCGGGCGCACTCGTGAGGCAGGCCATCGATGCGGTCTCCGACAGCGCGACGGTGCAGGAACTCGTCGAACTCGCTCGGCGCCTCGGCATCGAGAGCTGGGAAGACGCACTCAAGTCGATCATCGACCAGGCTCGCGCCAACGACATCGCACACACGCGTCTCGCCGCGTTCGGGGAACGCAACGCGAGAGAGCTCCTCGCCCACTTTCCCGCGCCGGCCACGGACGACCTCGACGCACTGCTCGTGAGTGCGATCGAGACCGCCGTACCCGAGCTTGAGAAGCGCGCCACGGGCAAGAAGAACACGGCCGACTTCATCGCGCTTGCGCGCGAGACACTGCGTTTGGTGCGCGGTGGAACCGCCACTTGGTCCGACTGGGTCAAGCTCTCCAAGGGCGCGCCGGAGGCGGGCCTGAGGACCGTCGCGCAGCCCGCGACGGACGTCGCCGCTCGCTTCGCGGCGCACCCGCACCTGCGCCAGGACATCGAGCGCTACCTGGCGGCGATTTTCGCGCTGGGCGCGAGGGCGCTGGACGCCTACGCGCAGAGAAAGCGCGAGCTCGGCGTGATCGACTTCGTCGACCAGGAGCACCTCTTCCTCGGGCTGCTGGAGAAACCGGCTGTCGTCGAGGCGCTCTCGGAAGAACTCGATCTTCTGCTTGTGGACGAATTCCAGGACACGAGCCCCATCCAGCTCGAACTCTTCGTGCGCCTGTCGCGCATCGCCCGCGAGAGCGTGTGGGTCGGCGACGTAAAGCAGGCCATCTACGGGTTCCGCGGCAGCGACGCCGAGCTCATGAAGGCGGTGCTTGCCGAGCTTCCGGCGATGGGCGGCACGAGGGAAGTGCTCGGCCAGTCACGCCGGTCTCGGCCCGACCTGGTTCGGCTGGTCAACAGCGCGTTCCGCGACGCGTTTTCGCCCGGGCTAACGCGCCAGGAGGTGGAGCTGGCGCCCGTGCGCGAGGAGCTGGTGCCCGATGCTGCGCTCGCGAACTGGGTGCTCAACGGCAGGAACGTGACGGAGCGGTCCGCCGCACTGGCCGAGGGCGTCAAGGCCCTCGTCGCGTCGGGCTACCGCATCGTCGATCCGTCGAGCGGCGAACCCCGCCCCGTCCACTTCGGGGACATCGCGGTGCTGTGCAAGACGAACGCGGGCGTCCAGACGGCGGCGGAGGCCCTGCGATTTGCCTCGGTGCCCTGGGCCACGCAGCAGTCGGGGTTGCTCTCCACACCCGAGGCCGTTCTCGCGGTGGCGTGCCTGCGTCGATTCAACGACCCGCGCGACACGTTGGCGAGCGCCGAGATCCTTTCGCTGGCGGACTGCGAGGAGCCCGAGTCCTGGCTCGCGGACCGCCTGCGCTACCTCGAAGCCGGGGGCGACAGCTCGCAGTGGCGGGACGGCGCCCAGGGGGATCATCCGCTGCTCGCGCGCATCGCGAAGCTCCGAGAGCAGGCGCCACTGCTCTCGCCCTACGCCGCGACGGAGCTCGTCGTCGTCCAATGCGACCTTGTTTGCCGCGTGCTGCGCTGGCGGCGCAACGAACTCGTCGCCCAGGTGCGCCTCGCCAACCTTCAGGCCCTTCTTGGCCTCGCGAGGACCTACGAGGACGCCTGCCTCGCCCGACGCGAGCCGGCGACCGTCTCCGGTCTCATTCTCTGGCTCGGAGAGCAGGCTCGCGCCCAGCAGGACATGCTCGCGCAACCGCCCGTCGATGCGGTCAAGATCATGACGCACCACGCGGCCAAGGGACTGGAGTGGCCCGTCGTCATCCTTCTGGACCTCGAGAAGGACATCCAGGACCGCATCTGGTCGGTTGGTGCACGGTCCGTGGGAAGCCTCGACGTCGCTGCGCCGCTCAAGGACCGCTGGATCCGATACTGGCCGTGGCCGTTCGGCGCCCAGAAGAAGGTCGACATCGCCGACACCATTGCCCAGTCGGCCGAGGGAGTTCGCCTGCGTGCCGAGGCGATCGACGAGGCCAAGAGACTTCTCTACGTGAGCGCGACGCGGGCGCGCGACTGCCTCGTCTTCGCGTTCCCCGCAAAGCGTGGAGCGTGCGAGTGGCTCGGGTCTCTGAACGCGCCGTGGCTGGCGCCCGACGTCGCAGACGATGCGGTATCCCTGCCTGATGGTTCGCGCGTCTCGTGCGACTTCCGCAGCTTCGACGCGCCGGCCGCGCCCTCCGTCGCGGTCGAGCCCGATGCGCCGCTCCATTGGTACCTTGGCACCGAATCGCGGACCGAGCGGCTGCCTGCGACCTTGGTTGCCTCTTCCACCCAGGCCCGGGCTTGCAGGATCACGGATTCCGCAACGATCGGAGATCGCATCCCGCTCCCGCCGGGAGTCGACATGACCGCGCTCGGCACCGCGATCCACGCTTGCATCGCGACGGCGTTCACCGATCCGAGCGTGCCCTTCGACGAGGAACGGGCGGCGCGCATCCTCGACGGCTTCGGACTCGCGGGTGCGATCGAGCCATCAGCGCTAGTTCGACAGGTCGCGGCATTGGAGGCGTGGATCTCCGCGCGCTGGCCGGACTGCCGACGCCATGCCGAGATTCCCATCGAGTCGATTCTCACCAGCCGTCAGGTCATGCAAGGCCGCATCGATCTCCTGCTGGAGACGAACAGCGGCTGGGTGCTTCTCGATCACAAGGCGAACCCGGCGCCGCGGGATCGATGGGATCAGGTCGCTCTGGAGCACGGCGGGCAACTGTCGGTCTACGCGGATGCCCTCGCGCGCGCCACGGGGCATTCCGTCGCGGAGGCGTGGATCGTCCTGCCCGTCGGAGGGGGCGCGATCCAGGTGGCGGCGAGCGAGGCATGAGCGGCAGACCATCTCATCGGCAAGGGTCCGGGGCTTCGCCTAGCTCGGCGCGGCGCCCTACGGCGCGGAGGCGGCGGTGAGGCACGACGCCGTGACCTGGCTGGACTTCCGGGCGGACGACCTCGCGCGGGCGCGCGACTTCATTCGCTCCCTTCAGGAAGAGGGCGTCATCGACGAGCTCGGATTCCTCGCCCTCTTGGGACGGTTCTCCGACCTACTGCATCCGGCGACGACCACGCTGATGCGGTCCGCCCGATACTTCTACTTCATCGCCGGCATCTATCGGTCGCTCGAACGCGAAGGGGTTCGCGCGAGTCAGGTTCCTCATCTGTCTCGGCAAAGGCAGGACGAGCTGCGAGACGTCCTCTCAGAAACGGAGACGGTCGGCGTCATCGGTCGGGACGCCGGCATCAACCTGAGGCAATTCCCTTCGGCGATCTACTGGAGCGGGCTCAAGAAGCTCGGCGTGTTCACGCCGAATCTCTCCGAGAGCGCGTATCAGGAGCAGTTCGACGACATCCGGCGCAGCCGCCGCGGCTATCAGGACGACGACAAGACGCCGCAAGGGCCGGAGGGCGTACGGTTCTGGGCCGACGACCTGCCGCCGGCGAGCTTCCTGGATACGGAAGGCCGGATAAGGCCGGGCGCAACCTTCGCGCTCACCAGGGCGGAAGCCTCGGACCTGCACAAGAGGTTCGCGTCGCGATTCCCAGAGTCGCTGCTGTCGCACATGCTCAAGCATCGACTCATCGGCATCGACTGGCCTTGGGAGTGTCCGAAGCTGCCCGAGGGTCTTGCAGTCTGGGTCGAGCACGCCCGAAACATGAGTCTCCTCGTTCGAGGAGCCACACTGCAGTACTACGCCCTGCTGATGGAGGAGCGCGACAGGCTAGGGATCGAAGATGACACCGCCCTCGTGGCCCCGATCTTCCACGATTGGTGGATCGCGGCCATAGAGCCTTTGAAGCGATGGCGCACGAACGAGTTCGTGACGGTGCCAACCGTCGCCTCGGCGTTGCGTCCGGGCCCCCGGGGCGATCGCTGGTTCATCGATGGCTGGCTCGAGCGCTGTGTCGCGGTCCCGGCGGGTGAAGCACTGCTGCGCGACGAGAAGGCCAGGAATCTGATCCGCGAACGCGAGCGACGCGTCAAGCCGGCGAAGGCAAGGCTCAAGTACGAGAAGCACCTGAAGCAGTGGAAGCCCGATCGGGTCGGCGAGGGAATTTTCCAGTTCGACTACCGACACAGCATCGGGTCCCGCTTCGTTTCCGAGATCCTCGACGGCATGGAGGAGGGCCAGTGAGCGTTCTCGACGTGACGCGCCAGCGAAGCGCGGTCACCGACGCGCTGCGCCCGCCGCCCGGATTCGTGCTCGGCGCGTGCATCGGTACGACCTTCAGCCTGGACTTCGAGCTCTTCACGGCCGTGCTCCTGGCATTCGTCGGGGCCGACGTGGAAGAGCCCCTGAACAACGCCCCTGCAGTACTCACGTCGGTAGCGAGGCTGAAGTCCCGCCTGCGAGTCTTCGCGAACGGGGGAAGCCTTCACCCGCCGGCTACGACGAACCGGCTGTTCGCGCTCTACGACCGACTACTCCGACCGAAGGCGCTGGAAGGGGGCGCCTTCCACCCCAAGGTATGGGTTCTGCGTTTCGATCCGGTGGCCCGCCCCGAGCGGCACAGCATCGAGCCGATTTATCGGTTGCTGACGGCGAGCAGGAACGTCACGGATTCCGGTTGCTGGGAGCTTGGCGCGCTATTCGAAGGGACGCGGCGAGCCGGCACACAGAAGTTCGGATCGGACGTCGCCGCCTTCTGCCGGAAGGTGGCGTCCTCCCGCGATCTCCCCAAGGCTTTGTGGAAACTGATCGAGGAGCTCAAGTGCGTTGAGTTTGTCGCGCCTCGGGAGGCGTCGGATGGTCTGAGATTCGATTGGCAGTGGCCTGGCGACCGCGCGCTCCTCAACCGGTTGCCGCGGACCATCTCGCGCGCCCTGCTGATTTCGCCGTTCCTGCGCGCGGACTTCCTCAAGCGTTTGTGCGACCGGACCGCCGAACTGACCCTCGTCAGCACCCAGGACGAACTCGATCAACTCTCCGACGAGACTCATGAGCGCCTGGCGGGCGCCCGGGTCTTTGTCGTCTCCGCGGAGGCCGACGAAGAGCTGCCATCACTGGAGCTTCACGCCAAGCTGCTGGCTTGGGAGTCCGAGGGCGTCAGCGAAACCCTGATCGGTTCGGCGAACGCAACGGGTCCAGGCTGGGGGTGCGGTCCGAACGTCAACTGCGAGGCGATGGTGTCGCTAAGACCCGGCCTCGGCATCGATGCGGTCGTGAAGGCATTCGTCGCACCTGCCAAGGACCAGCTGCAACCGTGGATCGAAAGGTACGTCCGCCAAATTGCAGCGCCCGATCCCGAGCGGGAAGCAGCCAAACGCCTCGAGCACTTCACGCGCCTCCTGCGCGCGGACCAGATTCGCGGCGAGTACGACCCGGTGACGAAGACCCTTCGGCTGCTCACGCCGTCCTCCGCCGGCGAACAGACGTGGCCGGCGGGCATGTGCGCGGAGATCGTGCCGCTCCTGCAGCGAGATCAGTCGGCACGCGCGGACTACCGGCTCGTTTACGGTCCTGGCGCCGCCTTCCAAGGAATCGAGCTCGACGACGTCGCGGCTTTCGCCTACGTCGTGGTCTGGCACGAGCACCACCGGGACGTCGAACTCCGGTTCGTCGTGCAGTTCGAGCTCAACCTCGGAGCACTGGAAGAGGATGAACGCGACAAGGCCGTGAACGCCCGCCTTCTCGAGGGAGTCGATGCCCGCAGCCTGCTGTTGGACGTGCTGGCGGGCCTGCCCGGCGGGACGTCGCGGGCGGCGGGCGGGGGACAGCCCGGGGTCTGGCAGGCAGGCGATCCGCTGCTGAGGCGAGCGACGATCGAGAGAATCCTCGAGGCTTGCACGGCGGACCCGAGCCGCATCCACGAGGTCGAGGCCGTGTTGGCGGCGTGCGGCGACGCGTCCAACATGAGTGCGTTCCGGGAGTTCTGGGCGGTCTTCCGCGAATCGCTCGAAGAGGAAGGCGCCGGTGTCTAGTCTCGAACTCGCCGAGTTTCAACGCGCCGCGGTCGAGACGATCTGCGAGTGTCTGACGGACGCAGGCGGCTCGCGCCGATTTCTTCTGGCCGACGAAGTCGGGCTGGGCAAGACCGTCGTCGCGCGTGGCGTGATCGACGAACTCTTGCGGCGCCGGCGGGGCCGAGAGCTGGTCGTGGTGTACCTGTGCTCGAACACGGAGATCGCGGACCAGAACCGAACGAAACTCGCGCCGAACGCCCCACCGTCGCTGCGAAGGATCACCCAACTCGCGTGGAGCACCAAGACCAGCGAAAACCTTCAGCTCTACTCGTTCACTCCCGGCACGTCGCTGTCCGCGGGCACCGGATTGGCGTGGGAGCGGCAGCTCCTGCTCTTCCTGGTTCACCGCGTTCTCCGTCAGGACATCCGGAAGGGCAAGTGGCGGGAGTACTTCCGTTGCGGCGCCGGAGAGGAGCGGTGGAAAGAGGCCACCCGGTTCGCCGTCCTGCGGCTGGAGTTCAATCGAAAGCTCCGCTCCGGACTGCAGCAGAGGATCGCCGAGGAGTGGAGAAAGCCTGTCGAGGTCGACGGCGCGACGCTCATGCTTTCCGAAGCCCTGCGCGGCGAGGTCGATCAGTTCAAGCCGACCGATGCCGGGAGCCGGCGGCGCCGGAATCTGATCGTCGGCATGCTCCGCAGTGCCGCCCAGCGCGTTCTCCTCGACGACCTACAGCCTCACCTCGTCATTCTCGATGAGGTCCAGCGGTTCCGGGAAGTGATCGAGGAGGCGGGCAGCAGCACGTCTATCGCTGCGCGTCTCTTCGAAGGGCGTCCCGGCGTCCTCATTCTTTCGGCGACGCCCTACCGCATGCTCGCCCTGGACCATGAAGGGCAGGGGCACTACGACGAGTTCCTGGATACGGTGCGCTTCCTGTTTGCAGACAAGGGCAAGCAAGAGGTCGCCCGCCTGCGCGGTGATCTGAAGGCCTTTCGAGAGCGCCTCGAACTCGGGGCTTTCCTACGCGGGCACGATCAAGAGCTGCTGGCACTTCGGGCGCGCATCGAGCAGCGCCTCCGCAAGGTGATCTGCAGGACCGAGCGCAACGCGTACCTCCACGACCCCACGAAGGGCGTACAGGAAGTACGACCAACGGGGAATGCGTTCGCTGTGCCTCGGAAGGAAGAAGTTGTCGACTACATCCGGCTGCGACGGTTCCTCCTGGACAAGGTCGACACCTCCCAGCACATCACCGAGTACTGGAAGTCGTGTCCCGCGCCTTTCACTTTCATGGACGCGCAGTACGCGCCGATGGCGGCGGCGAAGCGCAAGAAGGCCATCGTCCCTCTGGGTGTCATCGAGCACCCTGGGAAGCTGGGTGCGTTGCCGCGGCGCAGCTTGCGGTTCCGAGAGCTGTTCCAGTCGATGTTCGGCGGCCCCGAAGAGCGTTGGCGGTTCTTGTGGACGCGGCCGACCTACACCTACTACCGTGACGACTTCTTCCGGGATGCCGATCCGAAGAAGATGCTCGTCTTCTCCGGCTGGCGCTTCGTGCCGAAGGCCATCGCTCTGCTGACGAGTCACGAGGCCGAACAACGGATCGCTCCGCGCGGTCGCCTGTGGGAAGGCGACGACCGGCCGCCACTGCGCTTCACCGAGAAGGGGTCGTTCCACATCTTCGACGTCTGTCTGCCATCGCCGGCGCTCGCTCGGCTCATCGAACCCTCGGCGTTGGCGAGCGACGCGCTTACGGCAAAGGAACTGCTCAGACGCACGCGGAAGGCTCTGAAGAGGGCACTCGAAGAGGCTGGCGTACAGGTTGCGGATACGAGCCGATCCCCGATTTGGCAAGTTGTCGCGCGTCTCGAACGGCACTCGGGCTCGCTGATCCGAGATGCTCTTGAGGGGAGCGCGGCCTACAACGGCGACGACATCACCGAGCGCTTCGCCGACCACGTCGATACCTTCGCCGGCTGGATGGAGGAAGGGGGATCGCTGCGCATCTCCGAGGAGCGGCTCACGCATCTGGCGCGCATCGCCGCTTTTTCACCGGCCATCTCCATCCTGCGCGCCTTCTGGACGACATATCCGGACAGCCGCGGCGAGGTGCACGAGAGGCTCGTCGATCTTTGCTTTGGGGAGCTCCGGAGCTATTTCAATCGCCGCACAGTTCGCGCGATCGTCGAGCGCTCCGTGCCGGCAGGACGCGGTTATGCGCGTGCCGCGATCGAGTACTGCGAGCGCGCGCACTTCCAGGCGGTCGCGGACGAGTACCTGTATCTCGGCAAGAACGTTCTGCAGCGGAACGGCCCGGCCGAAATGGCGGAACACTTGGCTCGCGTACTGGGCGTCGGCACCGGGAGCCCCAACATCAACCTGACGACCGATACCGGGCGCATACGTGCGGACCAGCTGGTCCGCCGGTCGCACTTCGCGCTCGCCTTTGGCGAGGATGTGAAGGCTGACCAAGGAGCGCCTCTCGAGCAATCGGGGCCTAGCCGGAAGACGGCGGTGCGCGAAGCCTTCAACTCGCCGTTCTGGCCCTTTGTGCTGTCGACCACGTCGGTCGGGCAAGAGGGGCTGGACTTCCACCTGTTCTGCCGCGACATCGTCCATTGGAACCTGCCGTCGAATCCCGTCGACCTCGAGCAGAGGGAGGGCCGCATCAACCGGCGCGACGGCTTGGCTATTCGTCGGGCGATCGCCAGAGAGTGGCCACTTGAGCGCCTCGCCCAGGCAGGCTCGGGAAGCAGCCCAAGTTTCTGGGAGCGCGTCTTCTCGGTGGTCGGGGAGGCGCCCGACATTCAGCGCTACAAGCACGGGCTCTACCCGCACTGGGTCTTCGAGCCGAGGGGCGGCCAGGTCGAAAGGATCCGGCGACACCTGTTCTTCTACACGGACAGCCAGGATGCGAGCCGCTACGAAGAGCTCAAGGAGCGGCTCGCTCTGTACCGGTTGGTGTTCGGTCAGCCGCGTCAGCAAGACCTACTCGAGCGCATTCAGCGCACCGTTCGCGACGAAGCCGGTCGGGACGTGAGCCACGCCGCACTGACCCGCTACATGATCAACCTCTCGCCATTGGGCGAGGAGCATGCGCAGGTCAGGGCGGCGCTTGAGGCGCAGGAGATCGCGGCGTCCCGGGACAAGCTGCAGCAGCTCTTGCGAGATGTCGAGCAGATCGAAGCCGAGCGTGCGGCGGAACTGCTTCCGGCGAGAGCCGATCTTGATCGGTTTAAGGCGATGGTGCGGCGGCACATCGAGTTGCCGTACGAGGACCATGGCAAGCTGGTCACGGCCATTCGCGTCCTGACCTACCTTCGCGATCCGTACGACGCCATCATGGATCAGTACGTCGATCTCGGGTTGCAGGACGACGTCGTCATGATCCGTTCTGCCGCACGGGCGCTCGCCTCCCATGGCACGGTCGGGGCGAAGCGGTGATGCGATTGGCTGCCGAGAATGGCTCGTATCGATGCCAATCCGAATGCGATCTTTGGCAAATCCTGCCACCGTTGACCTGTATGCGGACTGGAAGCTATGCCGGAGGACCGACGACGCACCTAGAACTGACGGCACGCGGAACTGTTCGAGCGAGCCGTCACACTGCCAACATCGCGCGACTCTCGTCACCAAGTCGATAAGTACCTAACGATGGAAATACGCTTCCTCAGAAAGTCTGGCGTCCCCGCTGCGGAGATCGGCGCGCACCAGCAGATTCAGAAAGTCTTCGACGCTTCGCCCTTCACGAGGTCTTGGAGGGGCTACGCCTCGTTTCAGCTCGCGCGCGGCGGGCGAGGTTCCGGGGGCGACGACTTCGACCTCGTTCTGGTCACTCACACGTGCATCGTCGTCATCGAGCTGAAGAATTGGCACGGGAATACGCTCAAGTCCGAAGGCGGCAGGTGGTACGTCGACGGCGAAGACAGAGGAGCGTCGCCTGTTGATCTGGTCAGCGAGAAGGCGAAGAAGCTCGCCAGCCGGATGAAGCAGAAGCTCGGCGTCGAGAAGACGCCGTTCGTGAATTCGTTCGTCGTCATCCAGGACGGCATTGAAAACCTCGAACTGCGTGATGAGGAGGAGTCACGTTCGGTTCTCTTCCTGACCGATGACCTGCTCGAGTGGACCAAACGCGATGCGTACGAGGCCGTCTTGCCGTGGCGGCCAAGGTTCAACGTCCTGGCGAACTTGCCGCTGTACGACCAGTTCTTCGGTGGGACCGACTTCAAACCAAAGGACTACTTGGTTCAAGGGTACCGCCCCGGAGACAACCCGATCTGGGAACACCCACGGCGCCTCTACTCAGAGTTCCGTGCGCGGGCGAAGGACGACCCCGACCAGTTCGCCCTCTTGCGGCAGTGGGACTTCAGCGCCATCGGGCCTGCCCTCATCGGCGAGGGCGACCGGGCCTTCATCGGTTTGCGCGAGCAGCGCATCTATGAGTATGTCGCGGAGCGAAATGAGGAGCTTTCGCTGGGTCTCCTCCGGCCCATAGGCCGCCACGGCGACAAGGACGTAACCCTTGACTTCGCCGAACTCTATGCCCTGCCATCGAAGCTGGTCCGCCTGAACGAGTTCAGCAACAGCGTGCTGCCCAGGCTGACGCCGGACGAGCGCGTTCTCCTGGTCAAGGCCCTCTTGAACCGGTTCGCGGAACTTCACGAGCTGAGCGTTGCGCACCGCGACGTGGCGGAGCACTGTCTGTGGCTGGAGCGGCCGGCCAAGGTCGTCATGACCGGTTTTCCCGCCGCCCACTATCCGTCCATGCATACGGTCGGCACCTTCCGTGAACAGCTGAAGGTTGAGCGCGCCAACCTCCCGGAAGACGCCGGACTTGCAAAGGAGGGCACCCCGTACACGCGAGATGTTTACCTCCTCGCGGTGCAAGCACACCTACTGTTGTTTGGCGAGCGCCCGCCAAAGCTTCGGGACGTATACGAATGGACACCGCGAGCCGACAAGGACTTCGGCGGCGCGTTCGACGCGGTACTGGCCAAGGCGCTCGACCGCGAACCATCCAAGCGGTACGCGAACGCACGAGAAATGCTCGATGCCGTCAATGCCGCTACCTCATCCCCCGCTCAACAAGCCATCGACCTGAGCCGCTTCGAAGCGTATCGCGCAGAGAGCAAGCAGCGCGACTATGAAGAGGCAGAGGTGCTGACCGATGAGGATGATCTTCTCTTCTATCGGTCCAAAGGAGCCGAGGGCTACCTCGCGGTGAAGGTCTGGATTGGCGTCGAACCCGACGCGCGAAAACCCGAGCTGTCTCTACGGCTACTCGCCTTCCTCGAGCGAGCGCGAGTGCTCAAGGGCTGTGCCCTTCCCGGACTGCCACGCATCATCGACTTTGGCCTTAGCCGCAGGAGCCTGCTTCTCGTCTACGAGTGGGTCGAAGGGCTCGCGCTGAAGGACTGGTTGGATAAGGACCCGCCACTCGAGCAGCGGCTCGCCATCGCATCGATGCTCGTCGACACGCTCGCGCGCATCCACGCCCTCGAACTGGCGCATGGCGACGTCCACCCCGGAAACGTCATCGTTGCTCCGACTGGTCGGGCCTTCTTCATCGATGCTTTCGACTTCCGTCGCGGAACGGAAGACGCCTACACAACGGCGTACTTGCCGCCCACATACAAGTCGCTGACGCCGATGGAGCGCGACCGCTATGGTGTTGCAGCGGTCATCGCCGAGGTCCTGGGCGGCACCAGGGAGACACCCGAGGGCCCCTTTGCCGTGCCTGCCGTCTACGAGCAGCTGCGCAAGCTTCGCTCCGATCTGCAGGCTTCCGCGCTTGAGCCGCTGCAGAACGCGCTGGCGAAGGCCGCGGCGGCCGGCGACAAGTCGACACCCGTTTTCACGGCAACGGTGCAGTACCTGTCCCGCAAGGGCGTCCCTGCCGGCGCGATGTACCCGGACAACGGCATCTTCCATGTGTCCGTCGAGCGCTCCAAGAAGAGGGCGGGGGATGTCCCTCTCTGGTTCGTCCGAGTCACAGGGGTGGGCCGGCAGGTCACATTCGACTGGAACATCGAGCAGGGCGCCGCGCAGAACGTCTGGGCCGGCCCCATCACCCAAGCCCAGTTGATGTGGGCCCAGATCTACCGCGACACAACCCTGGAAGCACGAATCGAACTCGCCGACGGCGCTGTTGCGGATGTCGATGAACTCGCCCGGGCAGTGCTGGACTTGCCAGAAGTCAGCCGAAAGGTCGGCGAACAAGAGCCTGCCAAACAAGCCCACGCCGCTCCTCCAGAGGCCTCAACAACGTCGGCCCAGGACGTCGGCGCATCCGCACCGAGTCCTGCAACGACATTGACAGTGCCCGTCCCGGAGCTGTGGCAGGCACTGCTCGATGCAGAGGAAGAAGTACTGCCCATGGTCACGGTCTCCGGCGAGCGACGCGCCAATCCTGAGCGACGCGGTCAGGTGCTCGTCCCCTACCACTTGGACAGCGGTGGCATCGACTACGACGGAGCAGACACCGTGGTGGTCGAGTTTCTCGGGACTGACAAGAACTGGCGCTCTTGCGGCTTGCTAAGCCTGCGAGACACGACCTTCGGCGATCAAGCGGAACTCGCCATTGAGGACTTCAACAGCCGCACAAACCTCAAGATCGGCGAACGTCTGCGACTTCGGAGCACACTGGAAAAGGCGTCGTTCACGCGCCGCAGCCAAGCGGTGCAGCGCCTGCTGAATGACAAGGCGGTCATACCTGGGCTGACCAGCTACTTCAATCCCGCCGTGTCGGCTGAAAGGGTTCCCCTCAGCTATTCGGTACCGACGGATGCCGATCTGGATGTCTACGCCGACGGGGACAAGCAGCTCAACGAGAGCCAGCGCGAGGCCTTCCGCAAGGTACTCGGCAACGGCCCCATCAGCCTTCTGCAAGGGCCTCCGGGCACCGGCAAGACCTGGTTCATCGCCTCGCTGCTGCACTACCTGATGACGAAGCAGCAGTCACGTCGCATCCTGCTGGTGAGCCAGTCTCACGAGGCCGTCAACAATGCTCTGGAGAAGGCGCTCGATCTGTGTCGCGACAAGGGCATCACGTTCGACGCCGTTCGGTTGGGCAACGAGTCCGCTGCGTCCGACCGAATTCGCCACCTTCACAGCGGGTCCATCGAGCAAGCCTACCGCGAGAGGTTCAAGGCGGAGCAGAGGCTCCGCATCACGCGGCTTGCGGTCGAGATGGGCCTGCCCGAGGACTTCGCGCGCGACTTCGTCGAACTTCACCATCGTCTCGGTGGCCTTGCTTCGCGGATCGGCTTCATGGCTGGCGAGGTCGAGTCGTCGCCCGAAGGTGCTGAGCGAGGCGCTGCAATGGCCCGCCTCAAGTCGTTGCTGGGCAGCTTCGACGACATCTGCCGGGACGTTTATGACGAACGCGTTGAAGGAGCTCCTGCGACCGTCATTTCCACCCTCGAGGCGCGGCTCATTGCGGAGCACGGCGTCGCCTCGCCCGATGCCGTTCACCGCCTGCGAAGGCTGGTGCGCCTGTCGGAGGACTGGCTATCCGCCCTTGGATCGCCGCAGGCCAACTTCTCGGAGTTCTTGGCCAAGTCGCGAACTGTGGTGGCCGGGACCCTGGTCGGCGTCGGGCACCGGGCGTCCGGGGTGGTTCAGAACCTGTACGACTGGGTCATCATCGACGAGGCGGGCCGCGCCGCTCCCAGCGAGCTTGCGGTCGCGATGCAGACCGGGCACCGCATCCTGCTCGTCGGCGACCACAAGCAACTGCCGCCAACGTTTTCGCAAGAAGTTAGAGAAGCCATCAAGGCGCGTTTTACCGTCAGCGACGATTCATCCGTCTTCGGGAGCGACTTCGAACGCATCTTCGAGTCCGACTACGGCAGGCGCGTCGGCGCGTCACTCCTGCGACAGTACCGCATGGCGCCGAACATCGGCGCGCTGGTGTCCTACTGCTTCTACGACGGCCGTCTGGAGACGGGCCGTGGCGACCCTCCCGACTTCTACTCGCATCTCCCCGACCTGCTCGGTCATCAAGTGAATTGGGTCGACACCACCCCGCTCGGAGCGCATGCGCACGAGCAGGTGTCAAGCGCCGGCGACCAGCGATGGAACGAGCTTGAGGCGAAGGTCGTGATGGGTGTGCTTCGGCAGATCGTGGAGAACCACGACTTCATGGACCGCATCACGCAGGAGCTAGAACCCGGCGAGCCCGCTGTTGGCATCATCTGCATGTACAGCCGCCAGCGCGAAGTCCTCGACCGGATGAAGGCGGAAGCCAGCTGGCTGGGCGATGCGCGCAAGCTCGTCAAGATTGACACGGTTGACAGCTACCAGGGCAAGGAAAACCGGGTAGTCATCCTTTCGACCGTGCGCAACAACGACCGTGGGCAGGTCGGATTCCTTACCAGTCCGAACCGCATCAACGTTGCCTTGTCGCGTGCGATGGACAGGCTGTTCATCGTGGGCTCCAGCGCGATGTGGAACCGAAAGAACGCCGACCTTCCGCTCGGCCGTGTTCTGGCGAAGGTTCAGCAGATGAGCAGTGAAGGCAAGGCCACAACGCTTTCCGCCAAGGAGTTCCTGCAATGAGCGGCGCCCGCTACGAGTTCAATCGTGCCACCTTCGGGCTACCCGTCGAGAGCTACCGAGTGGATTCCTTCATCACCAAAGGCGAGCGCCTGCCAGTGGTGACGGAGTTCGTCCTACGTCTGCTCCGGATCTGCGGTCCGATCACCGTGCCGGCCTTTCGTGACTACTTCGGCTTCTCTGACGCCGAGTCTCTGGCCGTGGCGGACTCCTTGAGCCGGCAAGGTCTGGTGGTCTTGCGTGATGAGCAACTGGAACTCAGCCCCTACGCCGTCGAGCGCTTCGACGAGTCGGCCGAGGACTATCCACGCTTTACCAAGGTGGAAGAACGGCGCGACTCGGTCACTTTCGACCTGTTGTCCTTCTCGCCCCTCCCATCGCGTGGCATTGGCATGCTGCACGACCTGTGCCTCCGCCTGAGTGCACCGGACGAAACCATGGGCAAGAGCGTCGAGCGCGCCAAGGCAGCCTACTTTCGCCGCTTCCCGGAAATTGCGAGGCTGAGCGAGGATCTCCGCCAGGACGCGATCAACGTCTACGCCGTCCAGGACATTCAGAGTAAGCGCCGAGGCTATGTGCCCATTCCCATGGACTTCTTGCTCGATGAGCAGGGACAAGTTCAGCGCAAGGTCGAGACGACCTTCGAAGAGCGTGCGGCACCGGAACTGGTGTCAGCCTTTCATGAGCAGGTCAGCAACGAGCTACCCGGCGGAAGCCCCAGAGAGATGGCCGCCTTGGAAAAGTTCGTCGAGGTGTTCGATGTGTTCTCCTTCATGCAGTACGTCATCGGCAAGCGCTTCGAGCTGCGCCGCTTCGCGGAGGAAGCAGCTTCACGCTCGGTACCCCTGCCCAAGGGCGTGCAGGCAATCTTCGGCAACCTCTATCTGGAGCACAACCTCGAACTGCTGGCGTCTCGACTCAAGGCGCGGCGGACCGAGGCTCGGTATGGCAAGGTCTGCACCTCGGCCTTCTGGTTGGCGCCGGACGATGTGCTGTGGGGGCGAGGCGACAGCCTCCCTCACGCAACGCGGGTTCTGAACGGAATACTCAAAGAGGGCTCGACGGACGACCTGGCCATGTTCCTGCCTGCTGAGCCTGGTGCCGAAATGGGCTTGGCTCCGATCGCCGGCGTCCTCGAGCAGACCCAGGTGCATGTTTACCGGCCGGGTGCCCTTGGGGGTTACTCCTTTGACGGGCGCCTTGAGCTGTTCCTGTACCCAACGTTCTTCGTGGCTGCTCTCTTCCACATCCCCGTGCCCGACAGTCCCGGACTTCTGGCCCCGGTTGGATTTCTGTCGACGCTTCCTAAGCACGTGGACACGGCGCACAAGCTAGCGATGTCCATCGGCGTCGGTGGGGGCTATGGTGGTCGCGTTCATTCCAGGCGGCAGAACGCTGACGTTCGTGGAGCCACGCAGCGGCCCGACCTCCTGTCCGCATGCGGCTTCCTAAATTTCTCGCCCCTGCGGAGGCGGCAGAGCACTCCTGATGACACAGAATCGACGTGATGCTAGGTTGAATGTGTGGCGGCTCCGGCGCGAACGGCCGATCGGAGATGCGACGAACGGGTATCGCCCACTGAACCGAGCTGACGGTAAAAGAAGTGACCGAAAGATATGACGCGACAAGGACTTACCGCACTTGATGCTCGGGCCCACCGAGAGCCGCGGCGGGCGGTCCTGCGTCTGAAGCGCCTGTCGGCGAGGCCATTACGAAGAGCGATAGATCCCGATAGATCTCGAAAGCTGGCCATCGTGGACGCGTCGACTGCTCTCGATAGATGTCGATCGATGGTGAAAGCTGCGCTCGGGGATCCCACTCGAAGTGACGGTACTTCTGACGGTAAAACAACCGCGGTTCGAGCTGTTCTTCAAGCCCATCAACGACTTACAGAAGCCGTTGATGATTGAGTGGGAATGATTCGCCGATCCGCGTCCTTGCACGCTGGGCTTGCCGGTGCCGTTCGCTCGAACGGGGACGCTGGACGAGCGGACGATGTCGGACTCCCGCTCGATCGAGCACTTCTGGAAGGGGATCAACAATGAAGCGGCAGCAGGCTTGCGAACGGTCCAACCAGGAGCCGAAGCTTTCTCGCGCCCATCCGCCGGCAGGCGTCGCTGCCGCCGACTGGCAGCGCGCATTGCGCCGCCAGTTCGGGCGCGGCCAGGCGTTCGCGCTCGAGAATCTGGGCGACCAACCGTTCTTCTCCGAGTTTCGCGTCGGCAATCCGCAGTCGAAGGCCGGTTACCGGCTGGCGATACGCGGGCTCGATGCCGGCGACAACTACTGCTCGTGCCCGGACTACGCCACCAACGAACTGGGTACCTGCAAGCACATCGAGTTCGCCCTTGCCCGCCTCGAGAGGAGGCGCGGGGCGAAGACCGCCTTTGCACGGGGCTGGCGTCCGGCGTTCTCCGAGATCTACCTGCGAAACGACGGTGCACGCGCGGTGCACTTTCGGGCCGGAACGGATTGCCCGCCGGGCGTGCTGAAAGTGGCTTCGGATCTGTTCGACATGCCGCGCGGCGGCGTCCTGCCGGAGGAACACTTCGCCGACCTTGAGCGTTTGCTCGCGACGGCGGCGAAGAGCGGCCACGAACTGCGGGCCTATGACGATGCGCTCGACTTCATCGCCGGCCGGCGCGATGCGGTGCATCGGGCAGCTGCCCTCGACCGCCTGTTCCCGCGCGGCGCGTCCGACACAAGGCTCGCGGGTCTTCTGAAGACGCAGCTGTACCGATACCAGGCCGAGGGCGCGCTCTTCGCGGTCCGCGCCGGGCGCGCCTTGATCGGCGACGAGATGGGCCTGGGCAAGACCATCCAGGCCATCGCGGCGACGGAGATCCTGGCGCGGCATTTCGGCGTCTCGCGCGTGCTGGTGGTGTGCCCGACCTCGCTGAAGTACCAGTGGCAAAGCGAGATCAGCCGCTTTTCCGACCGTGCGACGCGGGTGATGGCCGGCGGCCGGGCCCAGCGGCAGGAGGAGTTCGGCGCCGACGATTTCTGCAAGATCACCAACTACGAGAAGCTCAAGCCGGACCTGGATCTGATCGCCGAGTGGGCGCCGGAACTGGTGATCGTCGACGAGGCGCAGCGCATCAAGAACTGGAACACGATCGCCGCGCGGGCGCTCAAACGCATCGACAGTCCGTACGCCCTTGTTCTCACCGGCACGCCGCTCGAGAACAAGCTCGAGGAGCTGATCTCGATCGTGCAGTTCGTCGACCAGTATCGGCTGGGGCCGACCTGGAAGCTGCTGCACGAGCATCAGGTCAAGGACGAGTTCGGCCGCGTCACTGGCTACGCGGGGCTGGAGAGAATCGGCCGGACGCTGGCGCCGATCCTGATTCGCCGACGGCGCTCCGAGGTACTGACACAGCTGCCCGGCCGCACCGACCAGAACCTCTTGGTGCCGATGACCGGGCTTCAGATTTCGTACCACAAGGAGAATGCCGACATCGTCGCGCAGATCGTCAAACGCTGGCGGCGCACGAAGTTCCTGTCGGAGACCGATCAGCGGCGGCTGACCTGCGCCCTGCAGAACATGCGCATGTCCTGCAACAGCACCTATCTGCTGGACCAGGAAACCGATCACGGCGTCAAGGCTGACGAACTGGCGGCGCTGCTCGACGGCGTCTTCGTGCAGCCGGACGCAAAGGCGGTGGTCTTCAGCCAGTGGACGCGCACCCACGACATCGTCATCCGCAGGCTGCAAGATCGCGGCATCGGCTACGTCAATTTCCATGGCGGCGTGCCATCGGAGAAGCGCCCGGCGCTGGTCGAACGCTTTCGCGACGATCCGCATTGCCGCGTCTTCCTGTCCACGGATGCGGGCGCGGCAGGACTGAACCTGCAGCATGCCTCGACGCTGGTGAACATGGATCTGCCGTGGAACCCGGCGCTGCTGGAGCAGCGCATCGGGCGCATTCACCGCATGGGCCAGAAGCGCCCGGTGCAGATCGTCAACTTCGTCGCCAAGGGGACGATCGAAGAGGGCATGCTCTCGGTGCTCGCCTTCAAGCGTTCGCTGTCGGCGGGCATTCTCGACGGCGGCGCGAGCGAGATCGCGCTCGGCGGATCGCGCCTGAGCCGCTTCATGAAGGAAGTCGAGAGCGTCACCGGCCGCATGGGCGAGGGCGAGGCCGTGGCGCCGGCCGAAGAGGCGGCAAGTGCCGGCACCGCGCCGGTCGAACTGCCGGCGGAGGCGGACACGGTCGACGAGTCTGCGGCTGCCGTCGAGATGGCATCGGCGGCCGACGCCGCCGTACCGCAAGGGTCCGCGGCGGCGCCGCAGGACGCGCCCGCCGATCCCTGGGCCGTGCTGCTGCAGGCTGGTGCGCAGTTGGCATCGGCGCTGAGCACGGCCGGCCATCCCGAGGCGCCTTCGCATCCCTGGATCGAGCACGACCCGGCGACCGGCGCGCGCAGCCTGCGGCTGCCACTGCCGCCGCCGCAGACGGCGCGGCGGCTTGCCGAAACCCTCGCGGTGATCGCGGACACGCTTCGCGGGACGAGGGCGGGCGAGTGACCTCTCTTCAGTGCACGGGTGGAACTCGATGTCGTCGGCATCGCCGGCGGCGATCGTTCGGTTCGTATGGGCGTGACGCCCGATGAGGCGCTACTGCGGCTTTTGGAACTTCAACACGAATTCATCCACCGGCGTCGGCGCGCGAAAGACGATCACGTCGCGCTGGTCCTGCGGGTGGCGCAGGAAGTCGCCGGTGGCGACGAGGCGAAAGCCGGCCGCCTCGATCTCGGAGACGACCGTCGATTCCTCGATGCGGTGCAGGCTCTTCGTCGCGCCGGTGCCGGTGCCCGCGAGGGCCGAGTGGTCGGCGACGATCAGCACGCCACCCGGCTTCAAGAGTTCGTACAGGCGCCGGTTCATCTTCGCGCGATCGACGCCGAGCGGCACCGTGTCGTGATAGGCGAAGAAGAACGTGATCGCGTCGAGTTGGCCGACGCCGGGCGGCAGCGGATCGTCGTACGGCCGCAGCACATGCTCGACGTTGGCCATCACGGGCTTCGCCGCGCGCGCTGCATAGGCCTGCGCGGCGGGCGGAAACTGCGGCGCCTGGTCCTGCGCGTAGACCTTGCCTTCGGGACCGACCGCGCGTGCCAGCATCTCGGCGGTGTAGCCGCCGCCCGCGCCCATCTCCAGAATGTGCATGCCGGGGCCGATGCCGGTGAAGGCGTAAAGCGCTACCGGATCGCGCCGCTCGTCGGTCTTGCGGTCGGCGTCGCTGCGGTCGGGCGCAGCGACGATCGCGGCGTAGTCGGCCGGCTTCTGGCCCGGCGCGGTGGCGCAGCCGGCCAGCACGCCGACGGCAAGGAGCACCGCGGCCAGGGGAGAGGGGAAGCGCGTGGTCATGGCTGGATTTCCTGGTGAATGGCAGGCACGACTGCCGGGGCGAACGCTCGCAACGATACCAAGTGCGGATCGTGGTGCAGACGATGGCTCGATCCACGCGGTCGCGTTCCTCGGCCGAGGCCGCGCCGCACCCCGCTTGCAGATGCTGCCTTCGCCCGGGGCACTCTGCCAAAATAGCTTCGGACAAGCGGAAATCACGCGATGCGGATCGTCTTCGGAATCGTTGGACTGCTGATCGCGGTGGCGATCGTCGGCATGCTGGCCAAACAGCAGCTGCACGCGCTGCGCACCGGCGCGCCGGAGCAGGGCGCGGCGAGCGCGCCGGTGCTTGCGGGCACGCCGGCGCAGCAATCGCAGCAATTGCAGCGTCAGGTGACGGACGATATCAACAAGGCGCTGCAGCAGGGCATGCAGCGCGACGCCGACGCGGAAAGCAAGCAGTGAGCGACGACAGAGGCGCGGCCGACGAATATGCGATGCGCATCGCGCTCGACCAGGCGCACAACGCAGCGCTCGTCGGCGAGGTGCCGGTCGGTGCGGTAGTGATGCGCGACGGGCAGGTGATCGCGACCGGCTACAACCGGCCGATCACCGAGCACGACCCGACGGCGCACGCCGAGATCGTCGCGCTGCGCCACGCGGCGCACCTGCTCGGCAACTACCGGCTTCCCGAGTGCGAGCTCTACGTCACGCTCGAGCCGTGCGCGATGTGCGCGATGGCGCTGCTGCACGCGCGCGTGAAGCGCGTCGTCTTCGGCGCCGCGGACCCGAAGACCGGCGCTGCCGGGTCGGTCGTCGATCTGTTTGCCAACCCGCAGCTCAACCATCACACCGGGCTGACGGGCGGCGTTTCGCCCGACGCCTGCGCGAAGCTGCTGCGCGACTTCTTCGCCGAGCGGCGCGAGCAATATCGCCTGCGCCGCGGCGCAGCGGGCGGCGCCGACGATGACGAGCCGATCCCCGCCGGCGAGGCGGTCGAGATCGACGCGCCAAAGCCCGAATGACCTCGCTCACGCTCTTCTCGCCGTCGGGCGTGATCGCGAGCGCGACGCCGCTGCGGCGCGCCGCAAAAAGGCTGGGAGCGCTCGGCTTCGATGTCAAGACGGACGCCGCGGCGCTGGCGAAGTACCAGCGCTTCGCAGGCGACGACGATACGCGGCTCGCCGCGCTGCACCGCGTCGCATCCGAGGCGCCGGATATCGCGATGGCCTCGCGCGGCGGCTACGGCTTGACGCGCCTCGTCGACCGCATCGACTGGAAGCTGCTTGCGCGCAGCGTCGAGCAGGGCACGCGCTGGGTCGGCCACAGCGACATGACGCTGCTGCAGCTTGGCCTTCTCGCGCACGCCGGCGCGCGCAGCTGGGCCGGGCCGCTGGCCTGCTACGACTTCGGCCGCGCGCCCGAAGAGCATGGCGAGAAGCCAGTGGAGCCGGTCGACGAGGTGACGCAGGCCTGCTTCACCGAGGCGATGGACGGCTCGCTCGAGGCGGTCGGCTTTCGCACCGAAGCCGGCTTCGACGGATTGCAGGCGCGCGGCACGCTCTGGGGCGGCAACCTGTGCCTGCTCGCGTCGCTGCTCGGGACGCGCTACTTGCCGAAGATCAGGGGCGGGGTGCTCTTTGTCGAGGATGTGAACGAGCATCCCTACCGCATCGAGCGCAGCCTGCTGCAGTTGCACCAGGCCGGCGTGCTCGGCGCGCAAAAGGCGGTGCTGCTCGGCGCGTTCACCGAATTCCGCAAGTCGCCGCTCGACCGCGGCTACACGCTGCGCAGCGCGATCGAGCATCTGCGCAGCGTGACGAAAACGCCGATCCTAACCGGCCTGCCGTTCGGTCACGTGCCGACCAAGGTCTGCCTGCCGGTGGGCGCGAAGGTGACGCTGCTCGTGCAGGGGCGGGACGTCCTGATCGGATGGTGATCCCGGTCGGCCGTTGCGATGCACGTTGTGCCGCGCAACGGCCGATGGCCGTATCATCGCGCCCTGCCTCGGGTCCGCGCGGTCACAAGCCGGCGTCGGCCGGAGGCAGATTGATTTGGGCCCGCGCATACCGCGCAGGGTTCGGTTGGGGTCGCCGCGCAAGCTTGCGGCGCCGGGTCGGGAAGGGGAGGGCCGCATGAACGGTCGGCAAAGATCGAGCGTGGAGCGCAAGCGGACGGGGCCGATGGCATGGCTCGCGGGTCTGGCCTTCGTCGCCCTCGCGCTGCTCGCCGGCTGCGGCAACAACCCCTGGCCGCAAGGGTCCGAGGAATCGAACACGATTCACACCGCGATGAGCGAGAACACGCCGCGCCACCTCGATCCGACGGCATCGTACTGGTCGAACGACACGGCCGTCACCTACCAGGTCTACGAGCCGCCCTACGGCTACCACTATCTGAAGCGGCCCTTCGAGCTGGTGCCGAAGTCGGCCGCCGCGGTCGTCACGCCCGTCTACCTCGACAAGGACGGCAACCGGTTGCCGGACGACGCGCCGGCCGAACTCGTTGCCGAGAGCGTCTACGACGTGCCGATCAAGAAGGGCATCCTGTTCGCGCCGCATCCGGCGTTCGCGAAGGATGCGCAGGGCCGCTATCTCTATCACGACATGAAGCCCGGCGAACTGGGCGACCGGCGCACGCCGATGGACTTCAAGGAGACCGGCACGCGCGAACTCACGGCGGAGGACTTCGTCTACGCCATCAAGCGGCACGCGACGACGCGCATCACGACGCCGATCTACGGCATCTTCTCCGAGTACGTGCTCGGCCTGAAGGAGTACGGCGCGCTGATCAAGGCCGAGGACAAGAAGCTGCGCGAGGGGCTCGACCCGGCGAGCCTCGACAAGCCGTTTCTCGACTTTCGCAAGTGGCCGCTGATCGGCGCCACCGCGCCCGAGAAGGATCTGCTGCGGCTGCGCATCAAGGGCAAATATCCGCAGTGGAAATACTGGATGCAGATGACCTTCACGGCGCCGATTCCGTGGGAGGCCGATGCGTTCTACGCCCAGCCCGGCATGGCCGAGCGCGGCATGACGCTCGACAGTTGGCCAGTGGGCACCGGGCCGTTCATGGTGACCGCCTTCCAGAAGGACCGCCGCATCGAGATGGTGCGCAATCCGAACTATCGCGGCGAGCCCTATCCCTGCGAAGGCGCGCCCGGCGACAAGGAAAAGGGCCTGCTCGACGACTGCGGCAAGCCGACGCCGTTCGTCGACAAGATCGTCGCGACCGTCGAGCGCGAGGCGACGCCGCTGCGCAACAAGTTCCGCGACGGCTACTACGACCTCGAGGTCTTCGAGCGCACCGACACCGGCAACAGCTACCTCGTCGAGATGAAGGATTCGGACGAGGTGCGCGAGGACTATCTGAAGAAGGGCTTCGACTTCCCGCAGAGCTCCGACGTCAACATGTACTTCCTGGGCTTCAACATGCTCGACCCGGTGCTCGGCGGCGGCGAGACGGCCGAAGGGCGCGAGCGGGCGCGCAAGCTGCGCCAGGCGATCGCGATCGCGGTCGACTGGGAGGAGTATTCGAAGATCTTCCCGAAGAAGGCCGGCGATACGGCGATGAGCCCGCTGCCGCGCGGCATCCCGGGCTCGCGCGAAGGTACGCCCGAGGGAATCAACCCGGTCACGCACAAGCTGGTGAATGGCGTGCCGGTGCGCCGTTCGATCGAAGAGGCCAGGCAGTTGATGGTCGAGGCGGGCTACCCGAACGGTCGCGACGCGAAGACCGGCAGGCCGCTCGTCATCGGCTACGATTTCTACGCCGTGCCGACGCCGGAGCGCAAGCCCGAGATCGACTGGGTCGTGCGCCAGTTCGCCAAGCTCGATATCCAGCTCGAAGTGCGGGCGACCGACAACAATCAGTTCCAGGACAAGGTCAGGAAGGGCAAGCACCAGGTCTTCTGGAGCGGTTGGAACGCCGACTATCCGGACGCCGAGAACTTCCTGTTCCTGTTCTACGGGCCGAACGCCAAGAGCGTCTCGGACGGCGAGAACACCTCGAACTACCAGAACCCCGAATACGACAAGCTGTTCGAGCAGTTGAAGTCGCTCGACGACGGGCCGCAGAAGCAGGCCGTGATCGACAAGATGGTGAAGATTCTGCAGCGCGACGCACCGATCAGCTTCGGCTTCTTCCCGTATTCGTCGGCCGCGGTGCAGAGCTGGGTCCACAACTCGGACCCGGCGATCCTGATCCGCGACCACGGCCGCTATCTGCGCCTGAACGTCGACGAGCGCGTCGCCAAGCTCGCGGCGTGGAACAAGCCGCTGTACTGGCCGGTGGCGCTGATCGCGGCCGTCGTGCTGGCGGGCTTCTGGTTCGCGCGCAACAGCCTGCGCCGGCGCGAGCGGATGAATGCGCGCGGCGAGGTGCTCGCATCATGACGATGACGACGCGCGCAGGCGCTGTCCGCAGGGAGCACGCCCGATGATCAACTACATCATCCGGCGCGTGCTGTACGGCGTGCTGATCCTCGCTGGGGTCAACCTCGTCACCTTCTTCCTGTTCTTTTCCGTCAATACGCCGGACGATATGGCGCGCATGAATATCGGCGGCAAGCGCGTGACGCAGGAGCTGATCGACAAGTGGAAGGTCGAGCGCGGCTACGACAAGCCGCTGTACTGGAACGACAAGGAGGCGGGCGCCGCCAAGCTCACCGATACCATCTTCTGGGAGCGTTCGGTGTCGCTCTTCACGCTGCACTTCGGGCGCGCCGACAGCGAGAGCGCGGGCGATATCGGGCACGAGGTCGCGGGCCGGATGTGGGTGAGCATCCAGCTCGCGCTTCCGATCTTCGTGCTGCAGGTGATCGCGAGCACGTCCTTCGCGCTGATGCTCGTGATGTTTCGCCACACCCGGTTCGACCTGTGGGGCGTCGTGCTGTGCGTGCTGATGCTGTCGATCTCGAGCCTGTTCTACATCATCGTCGGTCAGTTCCTGTTCTCGCGCGTGCTGAGGCTGGCGCCGATCTCGGGCTACGCGAGCGGGCTCGATGCGGTGCGCTTCCTGATCCTGCCGATCCTGCTGTCGGCCTTCGCGCGGCTGGGCGCCGAGTCGCGCCTGTACCGCGCGATGTTCCTCGAGGAGATCGGCAAGGACTATGTGCGCACCGCGCGCGCCAAGGGGCTGTCCGAGACGGTCGTGATGTTCCGCCACGTGCTGCGCAACGCGCTGATCCCGATCATCACGAGTGCCGGCAGCTACCTGCCGTATGTCTTCCTCGGCTCGCTCGTCTTCGAGAGCTTCTTCGGCATTCCGGGGCTCGGCGCCTACGTCATCGAGGCGATCAGCAAGCAGGATTTCGCGATCGTGCGCACCATGGTCTTCGTCGGCTCGGTGCTCGCGATCGCCTCCTACATCCTGATCGATATCGCCTACACCTGGGCCGATCCCAGGGTGCGGCTGACCTGAAAGCGAGAGTCGACCGATGCCCAAGCTCGTCCCGCTGTGGACCGATATCGCGATCTGGCTGCTCGTCCTTGCGCTGATCGCCTACGCGCTCTATGCGCGCCGCCAGGCGAACCTCGCGTCGACCTGGCGCAAGGTCTTCACCGACAGCGCGGCGCTTGCGTCGGGCGTGGTGCTCGCCGCCTGCCTGCTGGTGACGCTCGCCGACAGCGTGCACTTTCGCAGCCTGCTGCCGCCGGCCAAGGGCGTGCCGGCGGCGGGCCCGGCGTACGACGTGCGCGTGCAGTCGCTGCTCGACGTCGTGCTGCGCGACCTCGTCGATTCGCGCGAGTCGACCTATTCGCGGCCGCTCGCCTACGTCGGATTCACGAAGGAATCGCAGGACGTGGACGGCAAGGTCGCGCGCGTCGCGCCGCGCCTTGCGCACGGCGGCGCGCATCTCAGCGATCCGGCCACGCAGTGGGCGGGCGACGTGGCGCGCCGCATCGTCCTCGGCCTCGTCCAAGGCATCGTCGCCGCCGCCGCCGTGTGTGCGCTCGCGATCGCGCTGCTGCCGGGCGCGGGCGGCTGGCGCGCCAAGGCGGGCGCGATCTGGCGCGGCGAGACGGCCACGCCGTGGCGCGTCGCCGGTTTCACGCTTGCCGTCGTGTTCGCGCTCGGCGGCGTCATCTTCTCGCTGATGGGCTACTACCACCCGTTCGGCACCGACGTCACAGGCAACGACGTGCTGCTGCAGACCCTGAAGAGCATCCGCACCGCATTCGTCATCGGGACGCTCGCGACGCTCGCGACGCTGCCGTTCGCGGTCGTGCTCGGCATCATGGCCGGGTATCTGAAGGGCTGGGCCGACGAGGCGATCCAGTACGTCTACACGCTGCTGTCGTCGATCCCGAATATCCTGCTCATCGCCGCCTGCGTGCTGATGGTGCAGGTCTTCATCGACACCCATCCGGACATGTTCGAGACCGGCGTCGAGCGCGCCGACCTGAAGCTCTTCCTGCTGTGCATCGTGCTCGGCGTGACGGGCTGGCCCGGGCTGTGCCGGCTGCTGCGCGGCGAGACCTTGAAGCTGCGCGAGCTCGAGTACGTGCAGGCGGCGAACGCGTTCGGCGTCAGCAGCGCGCGCATCATGGTGCGCCACATCTTCCCGAACGTCGCGCACCTGATGTTGATCGTCACCGTGCTCGACTTCTCGGCGCTGATCCTCTATGAGGCGGTGTTGTCCTACGTCGGCGTCGGCGTCGATCCGTCGATGAACAGCTTCGGCGGCATGATCAATTTCTCGCGCAACGAGATGAGCCGCGACCCTGTCGTCTGGTGGCCGTTCGCCGCCGCCTTCGCCTTCATGGTCGCGCTCGTGCTCGCCGCCAATCTGTTTGCCGACGGCGTGCGCGATGCCTTCGATCCGCGCTCGCGCGCCTACCGGCCGCGCAAGCTGCAAGAGAAACTCCTGTCGGCGGCGAACCATGCTTGAGATCGACGATATCGAAGTCGCGCTCGATTCCGAGGCCGGCATCGTGCGCGCGATCGACAGCATGCGGCTCACGCTGCGCCGCGGCGAGACCTTCGCGCTGGTCGGTGAATCGGGCTGCGGCAAGAGCATGACGGCGCTCGCGCTGATGCGCCTGCTGCCGGAGAACGGGCGCATCACGAAAGGCCAGATCCGGCTCGCCGGCGAAGACCTGCTCGCGCTGCCCGAATCGGGCATGCGCGCGATCCGCGGCGGCAAGATCGGCATGATCTTCCAGGAGCCGGGGACGAGCCTGAACCCGGTGATGCGCATCGGCGACCAGATCGTCGAAGCGATCGAGTCGCACACCGCGCTGCGCGGCGCCGCGGCGCGCGCGCGGGCCATCGAGTGGCTCGCCAAGGTCGGCATCCCGGAGCCCGAGCGGCGCATCGACGAATATCCGTTTCGCATGAGCGGTGGGCAAAAGCAGCGCGTGATGATCGCGATGACGCTCGCCGCCGAACCCGACTACCTCGTCGCCGACGAGCCGACGACGGCGCTCGACGTGACGATCCAGGCCCAGATCCTCGAGTTGCTGAAGGAACTGCAGAAGGAGCGCGGCCTCGGGCTGCTGCTGATCACGCACGACCTCGCCGTCGTCTCCGGCATGGCGCAGCAGGTGGCGCTGATGTATGCGGGGCAGATCATCGAGGTCGCGAGCGCCGACGCATTCTTCAGCGCGCCCAGGCACCCCTATGCGCGGCTGCTGCTGCGCGCGCTGCCCGACGCCGACCGGCGCGGCAGGGCGCTTTCGGCGATCCCCGGCACGGTGCCGCCGCTGTGGCTCGCCTTCGACGGCTGCCGCTTCGAGCCGCGCTGCGACCGCGCCTTTGCCGCCTGCAAGACGACGCGCCCGGATCTGACCGACGAGCCGGGAGGACGCAGCGTGCGCTGCCTGCTCTATACCCCGGTGGCGCCGACGTCGGCACTGGCGCAAGAAGGCGCCGATGCGGTCCGCATCGAGACGGAAAGCGCTGCGGCGCCGCGCGCCGCAGCGCCCGGCGGCCGGCTGCTCGAGGTCGACAGTCTCGCCGTGCGTTTTCCGATCCGCAAGGGCCTGCTGCAGCGCACGGTCGGCCACTTCAATGCGGTGGACGGCGTCAGCTTCAGCATCGGCGCGGGCCGCACGCTCGCGCTCGTCGGCGAGTCGGGCTGCGGCAAGACGACGACCGGCAAGGCGATCGTGCAACTGCTGCGCGGCCAGGCGCTCATCGAGGGCACCGCCAAACTCGACGGGCACGACCTCTTCACGCTGCAGGGCGACGCGCTGCGCGACGCGCGGCGCGCGATCCAGATCATCTTCCAGGATCCGTTCGCATCGCTGAACCCGCGCCTGCGCGTCTTCGATGTCCTCGAAGAGGGCCTGCTCGCGCTGCGCCCCGAGATGGACACTGGCGCGCGGCGCACCGCGCTCGAGACGCTCGTCGATCAGGTCGGGCTGCGGCGCGATGCGCTCGAGCGCTACCCGCACGAGTTCTCCGGCGGCCAGCGCCAGCGCATCGCGATCGCGCGCGCGCTTGCCGTCTCGCCGCGGCTGATCGTCTGCGACGAGCCTACCTCGGCGCTCGACGTGTCGGTGCAGGCGCAGATCCTCAATCTGCTGCTCGAACTGCAGCGCGAATTCGGCATCTCCTACCTCTTCATCACGCACAACATCGGCGTCGTCGAGTACATCGCCAACGATGTCGTCGTGATGCAAAAGGGCCGCGTCGAGGAATCCGGACCCGCCGATCGTGTCCTCTCGAGCCCGCAATCCGACTACACGCGCACGCTGCTTGCGGCGGTGCCGCGGCTCAGGACCGGCGCGCTGGACAGCGCTTGATTGCGAACGGTCGTCGGTCGTTGCTGGTTTGCAACCACCGATCGATTGCACGCGGGCCTTGCGCTCGGGCTTGCGTAGTCTGCTCCGGTCGCGTAAGGGACACACAGCTTTGTACCCACTACAGAGGCGCACTATGTCCGCTGTCATTACCCGCGTCTTCATGAACGGCAACAGCCAGGCGGTGCGTATACCGCAGGAGTTCCGGCTCGATACCAGCCGGGTCGAAATCAGGCGCGACGAGCATGGCGATCTGGTTATTCACGCGGTGGCTGCCGACAGGGCGCGCGCGGTGCTGGACGCACTGTCGGGCTTCGACGACGAGCTCGTCACGTTGCTGGAGGAAGATCGAGCGGGCCAGCCCGCAGCGCAGGATCGGGAGGGGCTTTGAACTACCTGCTCGATACCAGCATCCTCATCTACCTCATCAAGAACAAACCGCCATCGGTGGCCCGGCGGATCGATGCGCTGGATGACGAAGCGACGCTCGGCATGTCGTTCTTCACCTATGCCGAGTTGTTGAAGGGCGCGCAGCGCAGCACCCGCAAGTCCGATGTGCAGCGCAGGCTCGACGAGTTGACGCGGCAGATACCGGTCATCTACAGGGCGGGCCGCTCGCTGTGCGAGCACTACGCCGAGCAGTTCACCAAGCTAAAGGAAGCAGGCACGTCCATCGGTGCCAATGACCTGTGGATTGCTTGCCATGCGTTGGCCGAAGGTGCCACGCTGGTGTCCAACGACAGCCGGGAGTTCGAGCGAGTTGCGGGGCTCAGGCTCGAAAACTGGGCGGATTGAGCGGTGGCGCAGGTATGACGGGCACGGCGTGGTGCCAGGTATGACTGGAGCCGTTGACGACCACATCGTCGAGCACTTGCGGCACATCCTTGGCCGCGTCGATCAGATCGCCGAGAACATGGTGGGCGTCAAGCATCGCACGACGTTGCTCGAGTCCGGCATGGCGCTGGTGAAGCGCGAAGTGGCGGCGGGTGACGATACCCACGCGAGGCAGCAAGTCTCGCTCGATCGCTTGCTGCAACGCATCGAGCGCATCTAGAAGCGCCTGGACCTGGGTTGATGCCGGCCCCTTCGGGGCAAGGCGAAACAACGCGCACCACGCCTCGCCGAGGCGGGGCCCGAACAGGCGGCGGTGTGCAGCCCTGCGTGCGAGCTAACGGACGCGCATTGAACGGCACAGCGTTGCTTGCGAGCGCCATAGTGTTGTTCGGTTCCAACGAAAGCGCCGCGACGAAAGCCCGAATCTGGCGGCAGATTGTGGCGCTGCTCTTCGCATCGGGGCCCGGCGCTGCAAGCGGGAACAGCCCGCAAACCCGCATAAATCAAGGCTTTCGGCTGCGCGAGCGGCTCGAGACGCGGCGTCGAGCGCGTTTGCGCGCGACGCCGGTCAAGGATTTCCCTAGCCGATCGGACTTCGGGTTTCGAGACAATTCCACTACAGGGCTTATTCGTCCGTACACATTCGCTTCACAAGTCGTGGATGTGCGCCGGCAAGTGTCCTCGGTCCATCGATCAACCTTCCAGCTTCTTCAGGAGTCCGCATGTTCAAGAAGACCAAGCTCTGCAAGGGCCTGCTGCTCGCCTTCGGCGGCAGCCTCGCGCTCGGCGCGCTGCCGGCACGCGCGCAGGATGCACAGGCCACGCAACTCGACCGCGTCGAGATCACGGGTTCGTCGATCAAGCGACTGGCCGCCGAAGCGGCGCTGCCGGTGCAGGTCATCAAGGCCGAAGATCTGGCCAAGGCCGGCGTGACGAATGCCGAGCAGGCGCTGAGCTTCGTCGCCGCGAACCAGTCTTCGCTCAATACCTCGACCTCGGTCGGCTCGTCCACCGGCGGGGCCTCGTTCGCCGATTTGCGCGGCCTGGGTGCCTCGCGCACGCTCGTGCTCGTTAACGGCAAGCGGATGGTCAACAACCCGTACCTGGCCGCTGCGGTCGACCTGAACGGGCTGCCGTTCGGAGCCGTCGAGCGCATCGAGGTGCTGACCGACGGCGCATCGGCCATCTACGGTTCGGACGCGATCGCCGGTGTGATCAACTTCATCACCCGCAAGGAGTACTCGGGCATCAACGCGTCGGCGTCGGGCTCGTGGCCCGGGGCTTCGGGCGGCGGCGAGCAGTACACCGCCAGCCTCACCGGCGGCTACGGCAATCTTGCCGATCAGAAGTTCAACATCTTCGGCGGTATCTCGTACTCGAAGCAGAATGCGCTGCCCGCCCTCAGCCGCGACTTCGCGAAGACCGCCTATATCCCGCAACGGGGTGTGGACAAGACGAGCGGTACCACCTTCCCGGCCAACTACTGGCAGGGCGCTTCGGACGACTTCAACCCGAGCCTCCCGAATTGCGCTCCGCCGTCGTCGCTGCCGTCGTCGGGAATATGCGGCTTCAACTACGTGGCGTTCATCGACATCATCCCGCAGCAGGAGCAATGGTCCTATATTGCGCGCGGCTCGTACGCCGTCAACAAGGACAACACGATCTCGCTCGAGTATCTGCAGGCAAACAATACCGTCAGCACCGTGCTCTCGCCGACGCCGCTGACGGGGCTGTCCATGCAGCCCGGCAGCCCTTACTACCCGGTGAATCCCGCGATTGACCCGACGCAGCCGATCAGTCTGTCCTGGCGTCAAACCACGGTCGGTGGCCGCGCTTCCGAGTTCGAGAACAAGACGGACCGCTGGATGCTGGCCTGGGACGGCAGCTACAAGGGCTGGGACTACAACGTCACCGCATTGCAATCGAAGGCGGACGTCACCAATAGCTTCACTGGCGGCTATGTCAACGCCACGATGATCCGCAACGGCCTGAACGGCCTCAACGGCGCGCCCTACCTCAATCCGTTCGGCAATCAGTCGGCAGCCGGTCAGGACTACCTGATGAGCTCGCGCGTGCTCGGCCAGGTTCAGAAGGCGGACGGGACCTTCAAGGAGCTCACGGCGGTCGTCAGCGGCGAGGTCGCCAAGCTGCCGGCCGGGCCGATGATGCTGGCCGTCGGCGTCGACTTCTTCAAGGACGAGGCTGACTACACGAACAACTTTGCCCTGATTCGGCAGGCGGCGAGTTCGGGTCTGTCTCTCGCCGAGGATTCGAGCGGCGACCGGCGCGACAACGCGGTCTACGCCGAGTTGAACGTGCCGATCGTGAAGACGCTGGACATGAACCTGGCGCTGCGCTACGACGACTACAGCGACTTCGGCAGCACCTGGAATCCGAAGATCGCGCTGCGCTGGCAGCCGACGCAGCAGGTGCTGGTGCGCGGGTCGTACAACACCGGCTTTCGCGCGCCGACCCTCTACGACGTCTATTCACCCAACTCGATCACATACACCGCAGGGCAGTACAACGATCCGTTGCTGTGCCCGAACGGCGTCGTCGACACCGCCAATGGCGGCGTGAAGGCGCGCGACTGCGGAATGCAGTTCCAGCAGCAGCAGGGCGGCAACCTGAAACTGAAGCCGGAAACGTCGAAGGCCTGGACGATCGGACTTCTCGTTCAGCCGAACCAGCAATGGACCCTTGGCCTCGACTACTGGAACTACAAGGTCGAAGATTCGATCGGGTCGATCGGTGAAAGCGTCATCTTCGGCGATACGACAAAGTATGCGGCGAATTTCGTTCGCTGCGGCGCGTTGACGCAGGCCGAGCGGGACGCTTTGGCAGATACCTGCGGCGGCGGCGCGAGTCCGAACGCGCTGGCCTACATCGTCAATGGAACGACCAACCTCGGCAACTACAAGACGAGTGGTCTTGACCTGCAGGCAGCATGGCAGAGCGCGGTCAGCGACTGGGGTCAGTTCAGCGTCAACTATCGCGGCACTTACGTCCTGACCTACGAGTACCAGCTCGAGCAGGGCGGCGAGTACTTCGACAACCTCGGCAACTACTTCAATGGCGGCCCGGTCGCGCGCTATCGCCAGATGCTCAGCTTCGGCTGGCAGAAGGCGGCATGGTCCGCGGCGCTCATCAATCGGTACACCAGCAGCTACTACGACCAGAACGAGACGGGCGACCCGCAATTCGACAAGAACGTTGTAGCCGGCTTCAACGTCTGGGATCTCTCCGTCACGTGGGCTGGAGTCAAGGGTCTGGCGATCACCGGTGGCATCACGAACCTGTTCGATCGCGATCCGCCGTTCTCGAATCAGCAAGACAATTTCCAGGTCGGCTACGACAACCGCTACGCCAATCCGATCGGCCGCGCATTCCTGCTGCGCGCGACCTACAACTACTGATCGGTTGATGCCGCAGGTCATGGCGGTCCGGTGCGCAGTCCCCTGCGCACCGGGTTCACCCCGAGACGGGCCGCGCGATTTGCTGGTGTAAACTTCGAGTCAGACTGAATGTGCCCGCTGGCCATAAGCCGGCGGGCATTTTTGTTAACCTCGCGATCAACCTTCCCGCCGAGGCAGCCGCAAACATGGACTTTTCGTCGCATCGGGCCGAGCCGCAGAAGCATCTGCTGGGCATCACGGTCGTCATCCTGTTCCACGCTGCGCTGATCTACGCGCTCGTGACGGGACTGGGCAAGAAGATCGTCGACGTCATCAAGCAGCCGATCGAGACCAAGGTCATCGAGGAGGTCAAGCCGCCTCCGCCACCGCCCGAGCGACTGCTGCCGCCGCCGCCGAAGCTCGAAGCGCCGCCGCCGCCCTTCATCCCGCCGCCCGAGGTTCAGATCGCGACACCGCCGCCGGTGCAAAACGTGATCTCGGCGACGACGTCGACGCCGCCGCCGCAGACCGACATCCGGCCTCAGGCACCGCCCGCGCCGCCGGCGCCGCCCGCACCACCCAGGGCGAAACCGACGTCGATCGGCGCCATCTGCCCGACGATGGTGCAGCCCGAGATCCCGCGCAAGGCGCTGCGCGAGGGCCGCAGCGGCAGCGTCACGGCGCGCGCGACGATCAAGAACGGCAAGATCGTCGAGGTCGAGATCCTGCGCTCGGTTCCGCCGCGCGTTTTCGACGACGCGGTGCGCGACGCGATGATGCAGTACGTCTGCACCGGCGATCACGTCGCCGAGCAGATCTTCGACTTCAAGCTCGATTGATTTCAACCCGGCGTCGGACCGACGAAGGTGCACCACCCGGCGTCGGCCGGCCTTCCACCCCAGCAGCAGAATTCAAGACCAGGAGAGCCCTTTCATGACCATCCGCCTTTTCCCCAAGCTCGCCGCGCTGACGCTTGCGGTTTCGATGGCCGCGATGCCCGCGATCACCTTCGCGCAGGATGCGGCGCCGGCCGCCGAGGCATCCGCGCCGGCTGCGGCCGATACCAGCGCCGCGCCGGTCGCGCCGCCGATGCCGCCGGCGGTGAGCAAGGAGGTGGTCGACAACCCCTACGGGCTGTCGGCGCTGTGGGCGCAGGGCGACTTCGTTTCGCGCGGCACGCTGATCTTCCTGGCCATCATGTCGATGGGCAGTTGGTACATCCTGATCACGAAGCTGTGGGAGAGCATGAAGCTCGCCGGGCAGGCCAAGGCCGCCAACAAGGGCTTCTTCAAGGCCGCCAGCCTGCAGGAAGGCGTCAAGCTGTTGAAGAAGGGCAGCGCCTACCGCTATATCGCGGAGACCGGGATCGAGGCAGGCCAGCATCACGAGGGAACATTGGTCGAGAACGTCGACCGCAACAGCTGGGTCAGCATGAAGGTGCAGCGCAGCATCGACGACGTGAACAGCCGCCTGCAGGACGGCCTTGCTGTGCTGGCGACGGTCGGCTCGACGGCGCCGTTCGTCGGCCTGTTCGGCACCGTCTGGGGCATCTATCACGCGCTGACCGCGATCGGCATCGCCGGCCAGGCGTCGATCGACAAGGTCGCGGGCCCGGTCGGCGAGGCGCTCATCATGACCGCTATCGGCCTGGCCGTTGCGGTGCCGGCGGTGCTCGGCTACAACTGGCTCGTGCGTCGCAACAAGGTTGCGATGGAATCGGTGCGCGCATTCGGAGGCGACCTGCACGGCATCCTGATGGGTGGCCGCGTCGGTCGCTGATCTCACGGCGTCAAGTTCAAGGAGGCCGCCCCGATGGCGATGAACCTCAGCTCCGACAGCGACGAGGACGAACTCAGCGCGTCCATCAATACCACGCCGCTGGTCGACGTGATGCTCGTGCTGCTGATCATCTTCCTGATCACGATTCCGGTCGTCACCCAGACCGTGCCGGTCAAGCTGCCGAGCGAGATCAACATCGCGATGCAGACCAAGCCCGAGAATATCGATATCTCGGTGAACAAGGACGGCGACGTCTTCTGGAATCTCCAGCTCGTGCCCGACAACAATGCGCTGGTCGAGCGCCTGAAGAAGGTCTCGGTGCTCGATCCGCAGCCGGAGGTGCATATCCGCGGCGACCAGGATGCGCGCTACGAGTCGGTCGGCCGGGTCGTCTTCGCGTGCCAGCGCGCCGGCATCCTGAAGATCGGCTTCATCACCGAGCCGCCGCCCAAGGGATGACGCTTGCGGCCCCGCGCGGGCCGCGAAGGGACAAATCATGTCGATGAACATCGGTACGCACGAAGACGAAGTGATGATCGACATCAACACCACGCCGCTGATCGACGTGATGCTGGTGCTCATCATCATGCTCATCATCACGATCCCGGTGCAGCTGCATTCGGTCAACCTCAATATGCCGGCCGGCAATCCGCCGCCGCCGACCAAGCCGCCGGTGGTCGTGACGATCGACGTCGATTTCGACGGCACGCTGCTGTGGAACGGCGAGACGCTGCCCAACGAGCAGGCGCTCGACGCCCGGCTCGCGCAGGCCGCGGCCGAGCCCGACCAGCCCGAGGTACATCTGCGCCCGAACAAGCTCGTCGCCTACAAGAACGTCGCCGCGGTGATGGCTTCCGCGCAACGTCTCGGCATCACCAAGCTTGGCATCATCGGCAACGAGCAGTTCATCAAGTAGGGCCATGATCAAGCTTTTGCGTTTCGTTCTCGCGTCGGCGTTCGCGTTGGCTCTCTCGATGATCAGCCTGGCCGCAGCGGCGCAGGAGACCGTCCGTCCGGTTGTCGGCACGCCGTTGCAGGCGGCGCAGAAGGCGATCAAGGCAGGCAAGTACAAGGAGGCGCTCGACGAGGTTCGCAAGGCCGACGAGGCTGCCGGCAAGACCGCCAACGAGAAGGTCCTGATCGAGCGCATGCGCCTGGCCGCGGCGTCGGGCGCGGGCGATATGGCGACTGCCGCGAAGGCCTACGATGCCATCAACGCGACCGGCAAGCTGAGCGGGCCCGACAAGCTGCGCATCATCGAGTCGATTGCCGGCGGCTACTACCGGGCGAAGGACTATCCGAAGACCATCGAATGGGCGCAGCGCTACGAGAAGGAGGGCGGCAGCAGCGCGCAGATGCAGACGCTGATGCTGCAGGCGCAGTACCTGTCGGGCGACACGGCCGCCGTGACGAAGGAGTTGATGGCCGGCATCGCCGCCGACGAGAAGGCCGGCCGGGCACCGTCGGAAGACCGACTGAAGATGCTGATGAGCGTCAGCGCCAAGCAGCCCGAGGGCGCGGCCTACATGCTCGCGCTCGACCGGCTCGTGACCTACTACCCGAAGAAGGAATACTGGGTCGAGCTGATCGACCGCGTGCAGCGCAAGCCGGGGTTCTCGGACCGCTTCTCGCTTGACATCTACCGCCTGATGCTCGCCACCGGCGGCATGCGCAACGCGAGCGACTATATGGAGATGACGCAACTCGCGCTGCAGGCCGGCTATACGGATGAAGCGAAGAATGCGATCGAAAAGGGCTTCGCGTCGGGCATGCTCGGCACCGGGCCCGAGGCCGATCGCCAGAAGCGTCTGCGCGACCTCACGATGCGCAAGGTCGATGAAGCCCGCGCGCAGGCGCCGGCCAAGGAGGCCGATGCGCAAGCCGCCAAGGATGGCAACGATCTGGTGCATGTCGGCTTCAACATGGCCTTGTCGGGCAAGGCCGCGCAGGGCGTCAAGCTGATCGAGCAGGGCATCGCCAGGGGCGGTCTCAAGCGCCCCGAGGACGCCGAACTCAGGCTCGGTCAGGCGATGGTGCTTTCGCACAACCCGAAGTCGACCGCGGTGCTGCGCGGTGTGACCGGTGCGGACGGCACGGCCGACCTCGCCCGGCTCTGGATTCTGCTGAGCCGGCGCAAGGGCTGAAGCCCGGGGCGGGCCGAGACCCGGCCGCACCGAGGCCGGTCGATGCAAGCGAAATCTACGGCGCCGCAGGCGGCGGTTCGCCCAGGACCTTCCCGGTCACACCCATTTCCACCGGCAGCCGGAGATAGAAGATCTCGAGCTTGTCGCGCGCCAGACTCTCCAGCAGAAGGTCCGCATCCGCCTCCTTGACGGCGAAGCCGACCTGCACCGTCAAGTCGCCCGCGAGTTCGAAGAAGTGCTGCTCGTGCAGGCGGCCGTGCCGCCCATAGCCGGCGATCGAGAGAAACGCCGTGCCGCCCTTGATGCCGAGCGACTTCGCATGCTCGAGCAGCCATTCGTAGGTCAGCCGGCCGCGGTGGCGCTCGCTCTCCTGGACATAGAACCTGAGGTAGACGCCTTGCATGGCCTTGCTCCGGTGGCGATCGTGGCGTTGCGCGCGCCTCACGCCCGCATGAAAAGGGCGTTCACGATCAGGATGCCGAGCGCCGTCATGAAGAGCGCGCCCAGCAGATGCAGGCCGGCCAGGCCGAGCGCCCACAGATACTCGCGTTGACCGATCAGGGTCACGACTTCGAGCGAGAAGGTCGAGAACGTCGTCAGGCCGCCCAGAAAGCCGGTGATGATCGCCAGCCTCACTTCGGGCGGCACGCTCGCGTTGTGGGCGAAGAAGGCGCTCGCCAGGCCGATCAGCATGCCGCCGGCGAGGTTCGCCGTCACGGTGCCGAGCGGAACGGTCGGAAAGACGGGATTCAGGAGCGCGCCCAGCCACCAGCGCAGCAGGCAGCCGAGCCCGCCGCCGGCGAAGACCGCGATCACCGGCGCGAGTCCGGGCACGGCATTCCTTGCAGCATGATCATGGCGGCGCAGGGTTGCGGCGTATCCGGCCGGCGCACTGACTGCTGCATTCGCGCCTGTCCCCGCATGAGGTGGGAAGTCTTCGCAAACATTGCTCTGGCGATTCGCTCGATCGAAGTGCGAGCACCCGATCGGCGGGCACCGGATGAAAAATGCGCGCAGCGCCGGCCAGCGGAAGCTGCAACCATCGCCGGACGCCCGGACGATTTGCGCGCGCGTGCGCAAGGCTTGCCATCGCCGCATCGCGAGTTTAGTCGTCTTCGCGCGGCAGACCACGGCAGGCCGCGATGGGATATCGAACATCGTCTCTTGGAACGCGCAGTGCTCGATGTACGGCAGGGTGATCGGGGCGGCGCCTCGCATCCGCGCCGTGCCCGGGCCGACGAATCGAATTCGCGTTACAGTTTGTTTCGGGTGGATGCCTGTCTTGACGATCGCTTCACCATTTTGCTGCAACCAATTTCCATGTTGACACTCCACCGACAGTCGCCGCGGCGAGCATGGTGTCAACCACGAAAACGACCCTGATCCCCGGTGATGGTGCAGCGTCGCCGGCGCGGCATCGGCTGCGCCGCGCCGCGGCGATCGCGCTCGGCATCTTGCTTGTGGCAGCCCTCGCATGGGGCGCGTGGCACGGTCTGCGTGGCGGTGAAGCGGCGCGCGAGGCGGCGGCTGCGTCTGCACCGGGGCGGGGGCGATTCGATCCGAATGCGAAGCCCGCACCCGTGGCCACGGCGACGGCCCGCACGGCCGACTTTCCCGTCTACCTCACGGCGCTCGGCACGGTCACCCCGCGTGCCACCGTGACGGTGCACTCGCGCGTCGACGGCCCGCTGGTGCGGATCAAGTTCAAGGAGGGCGACTTCGTGAAGGCCGGCGATCTGCTCGCCGAGATCGATCCGCGCACTTTCGCGGTGCAGGTGGCGCAGGCCGACGGCACGCTGCAGAAAGACCGCGCGCTGCTCGCCAACGCGAAGGCCGACCTCGCGCGCTACCAGACGCTGCTCGCGCAGGACTCGATCGCGCGCCAGCAGGTCGACACGCAGGCTTCGCTCGTCGCGCAGTACGAGGCGACGATCGCGTCGGACCTGGGCAACCTGGATGCGGCCAAGCTGCAGTTGTCGTTCACGAGGATCAGCGCGCCGATTTCGGGCCGCCTGGGATTGCGGCAGGTGGACGCCGGCAACATCGTCCACGCATCGGACGCGAATGGCATCGTCGTCATCACGCAGTTGCAGCCGATCGACGTTGTGTTCGCGATTCCCGAGGCCAGCGTGCCGCAGGTGCAGGCGTCGATGAAGGCGGGCGCACTGCCGGCCGATGCGTGGAATCGCGACCAGAGCGCGAAGCTCGCCGCCGGCAAGGTGCTGACGATGGACAACGAGATCGACGTCACCACCGGTACCGTGAAGCTCAAGGCGGAATTCGCGAATGCAGGCGCCGCGCTTTTTCCGAACCAGTTCGTCAACGTGCGGATGCGGATCGCGATGCTCGCCGGCGCCACCGTCGTGCCGTCGGCCGCCATCCAGCGCGGCACGCAGGGGGCGTTCGTCTACGTCGTCGACGCGCGCCGGAGCGTGGCGATCAGGGTCGTCGGGGTCGGTCCGGGCGACGGCCAGACGACGGTGATCGATCGCGGCCTCGCGCCGGGCGAGATCGTCGTCACCGACGGTACCGACCGGCTGCGCGAAGGGATGGTCGTCCAGACCGTCTCCCGCGATACGACGGTTGCGCCGACCGGTGCACGTCGCCGCGGCGCCGCGAGCGGGGCCGGCATCGGCGCCAGCGGAGCGGGGAAGGGCCGGCCGTCCCCGGGCGCGCCCGGCTGATGCGCGATGAACCCGTCGCGCCTCTTCATCCTGAGGCCGGTGGCGACCTCGTTGCTGATGGTGGCCATCTTCCTCGCGGGCATCGTCGGCTATCGGTTGCTGCCGGTCTCGGCGTTGCCGGAGGTCGACTATCCGACGATCCAGGTGGTGACCCTGTACCCGGGCGCCTCGCCGGACGTGATGACGTCCTCGGTGACGGCGCCGCTGGAGCGGCAGTTCGGGCAGATGCCGGGCCTGAACCAGATGTCGTCTTCGAGCTCGGGCGGTGCTTCGGCGATCACGCTGAGGTTCGGTCTGGACGTGTCGCTGGACACTGCCGAGCAGGAAGTGCAGGCCGCGATCAATGCCGCCGCCAACCTCCTGCCGTCCGACCTGCCGCAGCCGCCGATCTACAGCAAGGTCAATCCGGCCGACGCGCCGATCCTGACCCTGGGCATCACTTCGCCGACGATGACGCTGCCCAGGCTCGAGGATCTCGTCGACACGCGGATCGCGCAGAAGATCTCGCAGTTGCCGGGTGTCGGCCTCGTCAGCATCGGCGGCGGTCAGCGTCCCGCCGTGCGCGTGCAGGCGAACCCGAAGGCGCTCGCGGCGCTCGGCCTGTCGATGGACGACCTGCGCACGGCGATCGCCAACGCCAATGTCAACCAGGCCAAAGGCAGCTTCGATGGTCCGGCGCGTGCCTCGACGATCGATGCCAACGACCAGCTCCTTTCCGCGGACGAATACCGCCGGCTGATCGTCGCGTACAAGAACGGCGCGCCGGTGCGCGTGTCGGACGTGGCCGATGTGGCCGAAGGCGCCGAGAACGCCAAGCTGTACGCGTGGGCCAACGACAAGCCGGCCGTCATCCTCGAGATCCGGCGCCAGCCGGGGGTCAACGTGATCCAGACCGCCGACGCGGTCAAGATGCTGCTGCCGGCGCTCGGGGCGAGCCTGCCGGCCGACGTGTCGGTGCAGGTGCTGACCGATCGCACGGTCACGATCCGGGCGTCGGTGCGCGATGTGCAGATCGAGCTCCTGTTCGCCGTCGCGCTCGTCGTGCTCGTGATCTTCCTGTTCCTGCGCAACGGCGCGGTCACGCTGATTCCGGCGGTCGCGGTGCCGATCTCGCTGGTCGGCACCTTCGGCGTGATGTACCTGGCCGGCTTCTCGCTCAACAACCTGACGCTGATGGCGCTGACCATCGCGACCGGCTTCGTCGTCGACGACGCGATCGTGATGATCGAGAATATCTCGCGCCACATCGAGGCGGGCCAGGCGCCGCTGTCGGCGGCGCTGGAAGGCAGCCGGCAGATCGGCTTCACGATCATCTCGCTGACGATCTCGCTGATCGCGGTGCTGATTCCGCTGCTGTTCATGCAGGATGTCGTCGGGCGGCTGTTTCGCGAGTTCGCGATCACGCTGGCGGTGGCGATCCTGATCTCGGCCGCCGTTTCGCTGACGCTCACGCCGATGATGGCGGCACGCCTCTCGGAGCATGCGCCGCAGGCAGCGCGGGGCTGGTTCTACCGGGCATCGGGGCGCGCGTTCGAGCGCCTGATCGCCGGCTACGGCCGCATGCTCGACTGGGTGCTGGACCGCCAGTTCGCGACGCTGCTGGCAGCGATCGGCACGCTGGCGCTCACGGTCGTGCTCTACATCGTCGTGCCCAAGGGCTTCTTCCCGCAGCAGGACACCGGCGTCATCCAGGTCGTGACCGAGGCGGCGCAGTCGGTCTCGTTCGCCGCGATGGCCGAGCGCCAGCAGGCGCTGGCCAAAGCCCTGCTCGCTGATCCGGCGGTCGCGAGCCTGGCGTCGTTCATCGGCATCGACGGCCAGAATACGACGCTCAACAGCGGGCGCATGCTTGTCAACCTCGAGCCCAAGTCCCTGCGCGAACGCGACGTCTCGGCGCTGATCCGGGATCTTGCGGCGCGCGCGCGGCAAGTCGACGGCATCACGGCGTACATGCAGCCGGTGCAGGACCTGACGATCGAGGATCGCGTCGCGCGCACGCAGTACCAGTTCACGCTCGAAAGCGCGGACGCCGACGCGCTTGCGACATGGACGCCGCGGCTCGTCGATCGTCTTCGTGCGCTGCCGCAGTTCGCGCAGGTTGCCTCCGACGCGCAGAACCACGGGCTGCAGGCCTACGTCGTCATCGACCGTGACGCCGCCGGGCGCCTGGGCATCACGCCGGCGGCGGTCGATACGGCGCTCTACAACGCCTTCGGCCAGCGTCTGATCTCGACGATCTTCACCCAGGCCAGCCAGTATCGCGTCGTGCTCGAACTCGCGCCCGGCATGCAGCGCGGGCCGGCGACGCTCGACGACATCTACGTGCCGGTCGCGAACACCGCGCCGGCGTCGGTCACCGGTGTGGTGGGCATCTCGGCCGGCGCCACGCAGGTGCCGCTGTCGTCGATTGCCCGCGTCGAGGAGCGCACCTCGGCGCTCGTCATCAACCACCTCGGCCAGTTTCCGGCGACGACGGTGTCGTTCAACCTCGCCGCGGGCAGGTCGCTGGGCGAGGCCGTCGACGCCGTGCGCGAGGTGGAGGCCGAACTCGGCATGCCAGCATCGATCACGACGAGCTTTCAGGGCGCGGCGCTCGCATTCCAGGCGTCGCTGAACAATACGCTGCTGCTCGTTCTCGCGGCCGTGGTGACGATGTACATCGTGCTGGGCGTGCTCTACGAAAGCTATATCCACCCGATCACGATCTTGTCGACGCTTCCTTCGGCCGGCGTTGGCGCGCTGCTCGCGCTGATCGTCACCGGAGGCGAACTCGACATCATCGTGATCATCGGCATCATCTTGCTGATCGGCATCGTGAAGAAGAACGCGATCATGATGATCGACTTCGCGCTCGACGCCGAACGCAAGGAGGGCAAGGCGGCACGCGCAGCGATCCGCGAGGCCTGCCTGCTGCGCTTTCGCCCGATCCTGATGACGACGCTGGCGGCCCTGCTGGCCGCGCTGCCGCTGATGCTCGGAAGGGGCGTCGGCTCGGAGCTGCGCCACCCGCTGGGCCTCGTCATGGTCGGTGGTCTGATCGTGAGCCAGGTGCTGACCCTGTTCACCACGCCAGTGGTCTACCTCGCGTTCGACCGTCTGAGCGCGAGCCGGCGTCGCGCCAGCGATCACGGGCTGGCGCCGACCGAATGAACCTGTCCAGGCCCTTCGTCGATCGCCCGGTCGCGACCACGCTGCTCACGCTGGGCGTCGCGCTCGCCGGCGCGCTGTGCCTGGGCCTGCTTGCGGTCGCGCCGCTGCCGCAGGTCGACTTCCCGACCATCGCGGTGTCGGCGAACCTCGCCGGCGCCGGCCCCGAAACGATGGCATCGACGGTGGCGGCCCCGCTCGAGCGCGCGCTGGGCCGGATTGCCGGTGTCACCGAGATGACGTCGTCGAGCACGCTCGGCTCGACCCGCGTCGTGCTGCAATTCGACCTCTCGCGCGACATCGACGGCGCGGCGCGCGACGTGCAGGCGGCGATCAATGCCGCCCGCAGCATGCTGCCGACGGACCTGCGCAGCAATCCGACCTACCGCAAGATGAATCCGGCCGATGCGCCGATCATGATCATCGCGCTCACGTCGGACACGCTGGCGCGCGGCCAGATGTACGACGCGGCGTCGACGATCCTCGCCCAGAAGCTGTCGCAGGTCGACGGCGTGGGCCAGGTGCAGGTCGGCGGCAGTTCGCTGCCGGCGGTGCGCGTCGAGCTCGATCCCGCCGTGCTGAACAACTATGGCATCAGCGGCGAGCAGGTGCGCCAGGTCATCGCCGGCACGAACGCGAACCGGCCGAAGGGCGCCGTCGAGGATGCCGGGCGCCGCTGGCAGATCGGCGCCAACGACCAGGCAAAGACCGCGAAGGAATACCTGCCGCTCATCGTGAGCTGGAACAACGGCGCAGCGGTGCGCCTGTCCGACGTCGCGCGGGTCGTCGACTCGGTCGAGGACGTGCGCAACGACGGCTCGTCCAACGGCGAGCCCTCGGTGCTGCTGATCGTCAGCCGACAGCCGGGCGCCAACATCATCGCGACCATCGACCGCATCAAGGCCCTGCTGCCGTCGCTGCAGGCCTCGATCCCGCAGGCGATCCACCTCGCGGTCGCGATGGACCAGACAACGACGATCCGCGCGTCGCTGCGCGAGGTCGGGCGCGCGATGGTCATCGCGGTCGTGCTCGTCGTTCTCGTGGTCTTCGCATTCCTGCGCGACTGGCGCGCGGCGGTCATCCCCAGCGTCGTCGTGCCGGTGTCGCTGGTCGGCACGTTCGCGGTGATGTACGTCGCCGGGTTCTCGATCAACAACCTCACGCTGATGGCGCTGACGATCGCCACCGGCTTCGTCGTCGACGATGCGATCGTCGTGCTCGAGAACGTCTCGCGCCACGTCGAGCAGGGCATGCGGCCCAGCGCGGCGGCGCTCGCCGGCGCCGGGGAAGTGGGCTTCACGGTGCTGTCGATGAGCCTGTCGCTGATTGCCGTGTTCATCCCGATCCTGTTGATGGGCGGCATCACCGGCCGGCTGTTCCGCGAGTTCGCCGTCACGCTTTGCGCCGCGATCCTCGTCTCGCTCGCCGTGTCGCTGACGACGACGCCCATGATGTGTTCGCGGATGCTGCGTCCGCGTCCTGCGCGCGAACCCGGCCGCTGGTCGCGTCGTGCCGAGGCGGCCTTCGCGCGGCTTCGCGACGCGTACGCGCGATCGCTGAGCGTCGTGCTGCGCCACGGCGCCGTCACGCTGCTCGTGCTGGCGGCGACGGTGCTGCTCAATGTCTACCTGTACGTCGTCATCCCCAAGGGCTTCTTCCCGCAGCAGGACAACGGCCGCATGATCGGGTTCATCCAGGCCGATCAGGCGAGTTCGTTTCAGGCGATGCAGAAGAAGATGGCGCAGTTCGTCGCGATCGTGCGCGCCGATCCGGCGGTCGTGAACGTCACGGCGTTCACCGGCGGCGGCCAGCGCAACGGCGGCTTCATGTTCGTCACGCTGCGGCCGCTCGCCGAGCGCAGGATCAGCGCCGAGGGCGTGGTCGCGCGCATCCGCGCCGGCACGGCGGGTGTCGTCGGCGCAAGCCTGTTCCTGGTCCCGTCGCAGGACATCCGCGTCGGCGGCCGCCAGGGTCAGGGCGCCTATCAGTACACCTTGCAGGCGGACGACCTCGACGCGCTGCGCACGTGGGAACCGCGGATCCGGTATGCGCTGTCCGGCCTGCCGCAACTCGTCGACGTGAGCACCGATCAGCAGGACAAGGGGGCGCAGACGACGCTGAGCGTCGATCGGGATGCGGCGGCGCGGCTCGGCCTTTCGTCCAGGGATATCGACACCGCGCTCGACAACGCGTTCGGCCAGCGCCAGGTATCGACGATCTACAACCCGCTGAACCAGTACAAGGTCGTGATGGAGGTGGCGCCCGAGTACTGGCAGAGCCCGCAAGCGCTGGCGCAAACCTACGTGCAGACGGCCGCCGGCAAGTCGGTGCCGCTGGCCGCGTTCGCGCGCTGGGGGCCGACGAATACGCCGCTTGCCGTCAACCATCAGGGGCAGTTCGCGGCGTCGACGATCTCGTTCGGCCTGCCCGAGGGCACGTCGCTGTCGCAGGCGCAGGCCGCGATCGACGGCGCGATGGCCAGACTCGGCGTTCCGAACGGCGTGTACGGCTCGTTCCAGGGCACGGCGCGCGCATTTCAGCAGGGCCTGGCGAGCCAGCCCCGGCTGATCCTTGCCGCGCTCGTCACCGTCTACATCGTGCTGGGCATCCTGTACGAAAGCTACGTCCACCCGATCACGATCCTGTCGACGCTGCCGTCGGCCGGCGTCGGCGCGCTGCTCGCGCTGCTCGCATTCCACATCGAGTTCAGCCTGATCGCGCTGATCGGGGTGATCCTGCTGATTGGCATCGTCAAGAAGAACGCGATCATGATGATCGACCATGCCATCAGCACCGAGCGCGAGCACGGCCTCGCGCCGCGCGAGGCGATCTTCGAGGCGTGCCTGCGCCGCTTCCGTCCGATCATGATGACGACGCTGGCAGCGATGCTGGGCGCGGTCCCGCTCGCGATTGGCTTCGGGGAGGGCGCCGAGCTGCGCCGCCCGCTCGGCATCTCGATCGTCGGCGGCCTGCTCGTGAGCCAGGTGCTGACACTGTATACGACGCCCGTCGTCTACCTCTACCTCGACCGCTTGCGTCTTGCGTGGCGGGCGCGCTTCGTGCGCCGTCCGCGGCGTGGCCGCGCGTTGCCCGACGCCGATATCGACCGCCAATGGCAGACCTGACCTCGATGCCCGATGCCGGCGTTCGGTGCGCCGTCCGCTGCGCAATGATCCTTGCGATCGGCGCCGCGCTCGGCGGCTGCATGGCCGGGCCCGACTATGTGCGCCCCGCCACTTCCGCGTCCGCGCCGTTCAGGGGCATCGACGGCATACCGGCCGGCTGGAAGGAAGCGACGCCAGCCGACCAGTTCGCGCGCGGGCGCTGGTGGGCGATCTATGACGACCCCGAACTCGATCGCCTCGAGGACGAGGCGATGCGCGCGAATCCGTCGCTCGTGGCCGCCTACGCCAACTATCGCGCTGCTCGCGCGCAGGTAGGCACGGCGCGCGCCGGCCTGTTTCCGGTCGTCAACGCGGGCGCAGCCGGCGCACGCGCGAAGGCGACACCCAACGCCGCAGCGCGAAACGCGGTGAGCTTCGATACGAACGCGAGTTGGGAGCTCGATCTGTGGGGCCAGGTGCGGCGTGCGGTGGAGGCGAGCGAAGCGAATGCGCAGGCGGCGGCGGCCGACTACGCCGGCGCGATGCTGTCGATCCAGGCCGAGCTGGCGCAGAACTACTTTTCGGTGCGCGCTGCCGACAGCGGGCAGCGCCTGCTCGATCGCACCGTCGACGCCTACCAGCGTTCGCTGGACCTGACGCGCAATCGCTACAACGCCGGTGTCGCCGCGCGCGCCGAAGTCGTGCAGGCGCAGGCGCAACTCGAGTCGGCACAGGCCGCCGCAATCGACAACCGGGCGACGCGGGCCGCGTTCGAGCACGCGGTGGCGGTGCTCGCCGGGCAACCGCCGCAGGCGTTCTCGCTGGCGGTGGCGGGCGACTCGCCGCCCCCGCCCAGCGTGCCGCCGGGCCTGCCTTCGCAACTGCTCGAGCGCCGGCCCGATATCGCAGCCGCCGAGCGCCACGTCGCGGCGGCCAACGCGGAGATCGGTGTCGCGACGGCCGCCTTCTATCCGACGATCAATCTCGCTGCCGCCGGCGGTGTCGCAGGCTCGGGTTTCGCGAACCTGTTCTCGCTGCCGGCCGCCGTGTGGTCGATCGGCCTGAACCTGGCGCAACCGCTCTTCGACGGCGGCCTGCGCGAAAGCGCGCTCGCCCAGAACCGGGCGGCTTACGACGCGGCGGTGGCTTCGTACAAGTCCACGGTTCTGGCCAGCTTCCAGGAAGTCGCGGACAACCTCACGACGCTCCAGGTGCTGGCCGACGAAGCCAGCGTTCAACAACGGGCGGTCGAATCAGCCAGGCTCTCGGTGGACCTGACCACCAACCAGTACAAGGCCGGAATGGTCGACTTCCTGAACGTCGTTGCCGTGCAGGCCGTGCAGTTCGACAACGAGCGCACGCTCGTGCTGCTGCGCGGGCGCCAGTTGCTCGCGAGCGTCGCGCTGGTCAAGGCGATCGGCGGCGGCTGGAGCGTGGAGACGCCGATCGAGCCGCCGGCGGACGTGGCCGCCGCCGCGCGCTGATTGCGGCCGTCGCCGCGCGCAAGCGGACCGGCGCTTGCGGCGCTACCATCCCCGGCAGCCGCCGGTCGCGGGGCACGGCCCGTCAAAGCCTTCGCTGTGCGCTTGCCGGAGATGCTGCCCGGTGGCGCGGCGCGCTCGAGCCCCAGGAGATCTAGATGCAGTTCACCCCCTATCTCAATTTCGGCGGCAATTGCGCCGAGGCGTTCGCGTTCTACGCCAGGCTGTTCGACGGCAATATCGTCTTTCAAGGCACGTTCGCCGAGATGCCGGCATCCGAAGATATGCCGCCGATCCCGGAGTCGGCCCGGCAGCGCATCATGCACGTCCAACTGCAGGTGAAAGACCATGCGCTGATGGGCTCCGACACGCTGCCGGGGGCGGACGTGTGCAGCGGCGGCTATCAGCCGGCGCAAGGCCTGTGGGTGTCGATCCAGGCCGACAGCGTCGCCGAAGGGCGGCGCCTGTTCGACGCGCTGGCGACCGGAGGCACGACCGTGATGCCGTTCGCGGCGACATTCTGGTCGGAGGGTTTCGGCATGGTGCGCGACCGCTTCGGCACGCCGTGGATGGTCAACGTGCAACACGCCTGAGCGCTGCATCTTCCGACCCGCACCGGAGCCCGCCATGTCCGACCGCACCGTCCGCCTGCACCGCGTGCTGCGCTGCGCGCCGCACAAGCTCTACCGCGCCTTCACCGAACCCGGCGCGATGGCCAAGTGGCTGCCGCCGCACGGCTTCACCGCCGAGGTGCATCACCTCGACGCCCGCGTCGGCGGGACGTTCAGGATGTCGTTTCGCAACTTCGGCAGCGGCAACGCGCACTCGTTCCACGGCGAATACCTCGAACTCGTCCCCGGTGAACTCATCCGCTATACCGACCAATTCGACGATCCGAATCTGCCCGGCACGCTCGAGGTGACGGTGCGCCTGCGGGCCGTGGTCTGCGGCACCGAATTGAGCATCACCCAGTCCGGCATCCCCGAGGCGATCCCGCTCGAGATGTGCCATCTCGGCTGGCAGGATTCACTCGCCCAACTGGCCGCGCTCGTCGAGCCGGACATCGCGGGTTAGGGAGACGGCGAACGATGGCCTACGCGAAGAATACGATCTGCCTCTGGTTCGACGGCGGCGCCGAAGAGGCGGCGCGCTTTTACGCCGCGACCTTTCCCGACTCGTCCGTCGGCGCGGTGCATCGCGCACCGAGCGACTATCCCTCCGGCAAGCAGGGCGACGTGCTGACCGTCGAGTTCAGCGTCATGGGCATCCCCTGCCTGGGGCTCAACGGCGGGCCGGCGTTCAAGCACAGCGAGGCGTTTTCGTTCCAGGTCGCGACCGTCGATCAGGCCGAGACCGATCGCTACTGGAACGCGATCGTCGACAACGGTGGCCGGGAGAGCGCCTGCGGCTGGTGCAAGGACAAGTGGGGCGTCTCGTGGCAGATCACGCCCTCGGTTCTGACCGAAGCGTTCACCGGCCCCGATCGTGCGGCGGCCCGGCGCGTCTTCGACGCCATGATGGAGATGACGAAGATCGACGTCGCCGGGATCGAGGCGGCCCGGCGCGGCTGAACGGACGGCCGCCGCATCCTCAGGCCCGGGCCTGCGCGCGCATGGCGCCGCAAGCGCTGCGCTACGGGCAGAACCTCGATCGGCTGGCGGCGGTGCCGGCCGAGGCGGGCGATTGCCGCGCTGAGCCAGCGCTCGAGCGGCCGCAACCCCGGCCGACGACAAGCGAAAGACTGCACGGGCAATCACGCGCAATTCCGGTGACCGGACGCGCGGTCCGACGGCTAGTCTCGCTGCCATGTTCAATGGTCTGCTGAACCGTCTGCTGCACCGGGGCCAGGCCGCGCCTGCGGCGCCGATCGCCAAGCCTGCGACGAGGGCCTCCAGCGCTGCGCCGGCCAGGCCGATGGTCGAGCGCGCACCGGCGGCGGCGCCGATCGGCGTCGGTGCGCGTCGGCCGCTGGTCTCCGCCCAGGGCACGCTGGCCGGCTTCGAGTTCCACGCCGGCGCGCTCGATCCGCGCCGCCTGCGCCGCGACGAGGATGCCGCCGCCGCGGCGGCGTATGCGAACAATATCCTCGGCGCGATGCGCCTGAGCGCGTCGCAGGGGTTGGCTGCGCTTGCCGAGTTGCCCGTTGCCTGGCTCGCCCGCTGCGTGGATGACAAGATGTTCGGGCCGGGCATGCACTTTCTGCTGCGCATCGCCCCGGCGGGCGACGCGCCCGCCGCCGTCGCGACCGCGAAGCGCCTGCGTGCCGCCGACGCGCGCGTCGGCTGGGACCCTTCGGCAAGCGCCTCGGTGCTGCTCGCCGATGCGGGCAAGCCCGATTTCATGCCGCTGCGCAGCCCTGCCGCGCGCGACGACGTGCAAGCCTGGCGCGCTGCCGTCGCTGCCGCCACCGAGCGCTGCAAGGGTGTGCCGGTCGTGATCCTCGACCTGCCGGGCGTCGAGACGCTCGAAGCCCTGCTCGGGCCCGATGTGCTGATGGCGGCGTGCAACCTTGCCGCCGTCCAGCCGCCCTCCAAGGTGCAGGCGCTGCCGGCGCAGGCGCAGCGCGTGCTGCGCCTGCTCGATCGACTGCTGCACGACGACCAGAATGCGGCCGTCGTCGACGAGATCAAGGCCGATGCCGCGCTGTGCCTGCGCCTGCTGCACTATCTCAACAGTGCCGGCGCGAGCCCGGGGCGCGAGCTCGATTCGATCGAGCAGGCCGTGCTCGTGCTCGGCCGCGACAAGCTCTACCAGTGGCTCGCGCAGATGCTGGTGCGCATGTCGCCGCCGCGCCCCGCCTCCGAGGCGCTGCAGGCGCTCGCACTCGCGCGTGCGCGGCTGCTCGAGTCGCTCGGCCGTGCCGAGCGTGCACCGAATCCCGGCGGCCTGTACCTGCTCGGTCTCGCGTCGATGCTGCCGACGCTGTTGCAGTGCAGCCTGGGCGACGCCGGACAGGCCCTGTGCCTGCCGCCAAGCGCGATGCAGGCGCTCGAAAGCAAGGCCGGCCCCTGGGGTGCGCATCTGCGGCTGCTCGATGCGCTCGAGGCGAACGATATCGCAGCGGCGGCAGCGCTCGCCGCGCCCTTTGGCGGGCTGGACGCCGTCTTCGCACTCTGGACCGACGCCTGGCGTACTCGCTGACGGGATTGCGCTCGCAAGCGGGCGAGATCCGGTGCGGCCGCAACGTTCAATCGCCGCGCGCCACCCCTTCGCGCCGCGGATCGGCACCGGCCAGCCAGGCGCCGTCGGGTGCGCGCATCAACGTGTGAATGCCGCTCGGCAGCTTGTTCGTCGCGATCTCGTGGCCGCGGGCTTCGAGCGCTTCGACGGTCGACGCCGGAAAGCGCTCGGCTTCCAGCAGCAGCGGCCCGCGCGGATTGACCGGGCCGAAATTCGGCAGATCGGCAGCCTGCTGCGGCGTGAGCCCCCAGCGCGCGCCGAGCAGCGCCTTCGCCGTGTGGTGGATGATCGCCGCACCGCCGGCCGAGCCGGTCGCCATCACGACGGCGCCGCTTTCGCGATCGAAGACGAGCGTCGGCGACATGCTCGACCGTGGCCGCTTGCCGGGCTGCACGCGATTGGCGACCGGCAGGCCGTCGTGCTCGGGAACGAAGGCGAAATCGGTGAGCTGGTTATTGAGCAGGAAGCCGCCCTCGAGCCCCTGGCCGCGGTTGACCATCAGGCGCGCGCCGAACTGCTGCTCGATGCTGCTTGTCATCGCGACCGCCTGGCCGCGCGCGTCGACCGCGGCGAGCTGCGACGTCGACGGGACCTCCGGGCTGATATCGGTGGCGTACGCGACCTTCGCTCCGGGCGGCACGCCCGGCGGCGCCACCTCCATCGCGCGCGGGCTGATCAACGCCGCGCGCTGCGCGAGGTAGGCGGGGGCGATCAGGCTTGCCCAACTCCCCCCCGGCGGCGCGACGAAGGCGGGGTCGGCGACGTAGCGGTTGCGGTCGGCGAACGCGAGCCTCGATGCCTCGGCATAGACGTGCAGGAACGCCGGCGACGGCAGGCCGTTGTCGAGTGGCACAGTGCCGAGGCGCGCGCCGGCATCCGCCGTGATGCCGAGGATCTGCGCGATCGCGATGAAGCCCGACGACGGCGGCGGCACGCCGCAGACGCGCCGCGTGCCCCAGTCGATGCACATCGCGTCGCGCCGGATCGCGCTGTAGGCGGCGAGGTCGGATTCGGCGAGCAGTCCCGGGTTGTGCGGGTGATGCTGCACGGCGGCGACGATCGCGCGCGCCGTCGCGCCGCGGTAGAACGCGTCGGCGCCGTGCGCCGCGATGTCGCGCAGCACGGCGGCGTATTCCGGGTTGCGCAGCATCGTGCCGGCGGCGAGCGCGTGGCCGGCGGCGTCGTAGAACAGGTCGCGCCCGATCGGGTCGTCGCGCAGAAAGCGGTCGGTCTCGAGTTGCCGGTGCAGCCGGGCGCCGATCGGGAAGCCGTTCTCGGCGAGCGCGATGGCCGGCGTGAACAGCCTTGCCCACGGCAGCCGGCCGTGCGTGCGGTGCGCCGCCTCGAGCATGCGCAGCACGCCGGGCGCGCCGACCGCGCGCCCGCCGACGAGGGCGTCGGTGAACGCGAGCGGCTTGCCGTTCGCGCCGAGAAAGAGCGATGGCGTTGCCGCCGCCGGCGCGGTCTCGCGGCCGTCCCAGGCCTGCAGCGTCCGGCCGTCCACCAGCATCAGGAACGCGCCGCCGCCGATGCCGCTCGACTGCGGCTCGACGAGGCCGAGGACGAGCTGGGCTGCGATCACCGCGTCGAGTGCCGAGCCGCCTGCGAGCAGGATCTGCGCGCCGGCGTCGGCGGCGAGCGGGTGGGCGGCGACGATCGCCTGATGTTCGAAGCGCCAGCCCGGTTTGGCGCGGATCGCCGTCGCGATCTCGGGCCGGTCGGCGCTTGTGCTCGCATCGGCTGCGTCGGCCGCCCCGGGCGGCTGCGCGCAGCCGGCCAGCAGCAGGGCGAGCAGCCCGACGTGCAGCCAGCGTAGGGCGACGCCGCGAGCCACCGGGCCGCGCGAGACGCTACTTCGGCGCGAGCCGGATCGCGCCGTCGAGCCGGATCACCTCGCCGTTCAACATGTCGTTTGTGACGATGTGGTGCACGAGCTTCGCATAGTCGGCCGGCGTGCCGAGCCGGCTCGGGAAGGGCACGCTCGCGGCGAGCGCGTCCTGCACCTCCTTGGGCATCGTGAAGAGCATCGGCGTGCCGAAGATGCCGGGCGCGATCGTCATGTTGCGGATGCCGTTGCGGGCCAGGTCGCGCGCGATCGGCAGCGTCATGCCGACGACGCCGCCCTTGGACGCCGAATAGGCCGCCTGGCCGATCTGGCCGTCGTAGGCGGCGACGCTCGCGGTGCTGATCAGCACGCCGCGCTCGCCGGTCGGCTCGGGCTCGTTCTTGCTCATCGCCTCGGCCGCGAGCCGGATCATGTTGAAGCTGCCGACGAGGTTGACCGTCACGACCTTGGCGAAGACGGCGAGCGGATGCGCGCCTTCCTTGCCGACCGTCTTCATCGCCGGCGCGATGCCGGCGCAGTTGACGAGCCCCAGCAGCTTGCCGAGCGAGACCGCCTTGGCGACGGCCGCCTGGCCGTCGGCCTCCTGGCTCACGTCGCACTTGACGAACGCGCCGCCGATCTCGCGCGCGAGCGCCTCGCCCTTGTCGATCTGCAGGTCGGCGATGACGACCGTCGCACCGTGCGCGGCGAACATGCGCGCCGTGCCCTCGCCGAGGCCCGACGCGCCGCCGGTGACGATGAAGACCTTGCCCTTGCCGATGTCCATGCTGTACTTCCTCCGAGGTGATCGCGCGGCGCTTCAGTCCAGCGCGGCGAATGCGCTGTCGCGGATTTCGTCGACGCTGCCGGTGCCCGAGATGCGCAGGCAGCGCGGCGCCAGCGCGTCGCCGCTCGCCTCCCAGCGGGTGTAGAAGTCCACCAGCGGCTGCGTCTGCTGCTTGTAGACGGCAAGCCGGTGGCGCACCGTCTCCTCGCTGTCGTCGGCGCGCTGGACGAGCGGCTCGCCGGTCGCGTCGTCCTTGCCGGCGACCTTGGGCGGGTTGAACTTCACGTGGTAAGTGCGGCCCGACGCAAGGTGGACGCGCCGGCCGCTCATGCGCTCGACGATCGATGCATCGGGGACGTCGATCTCGAGCACGGCGTCGATCCGCACGCCCGCCGTCTTCATCGCCTCGGCCTGCGGGATGGTGCGCGGAAAGCCGTCGAACAGGAAGCCGTTCGCGCAATCGGGCTGCGCGATGCGCTCCTTGACGAGCGCGATGATGATGTCGTCGCTGACGAGCGCGCCGCTGTCCATCACCTTCTTCGCCTCGAGCGCGGCGGGCGATCCGGTCTTCACCGCGGCGCGCAGCATGTCGCCGGTCGAGATCTGCGGGATGGCGTACTTCTCGCAGACGAAGGCGGCCTGCGTGCCCTTGCCCGCGCCGGGCGGGCCGAGGAGGATCAGTCTCATCGTGCTTCCTTGTCGATTCGGGGCGCGCGGTGCGCTGGCGCGGCGCGCCGCGGTTCGAATCGAGAATACCATGCGCCCCCTCACGCGAAGCTGACGCGCGGCAGGCGCGTGCGGGGCTATGCGAAGAGGGCGCGCACGCGCTCCAAATCTTGCGGCGTATCGACGCCCGGCCCCGGCCGCAGCGCACTCAGGTGCACCGCGATGCGTTCGCCGTGCCACAGCACGCGAAGCTGCTCGAGCGCCTCGATCGACTCCAGCGGGCTCGCGGCGAGCGAGGGAAAGCGGCGCAGGAACGCGGCGCGATAGGCATAGATGCCGATGTGGCGCAGCGCCGCGGGCGGTTCGGACGTGGCGGCGGATGCGACGTCGCGCCGATGCGGGATCGGCGCACGCGAGAAGTAGAGCGCGCGCCCGAGGGCATCGAGCACGACCTTCACGACGTTCGGATTCGCGAAATCGCAGGCGTCGTCGATCGCGTGCGCGGCGGTGCTCATGACGCAATCGGGCCGCGTGTCGAGCAGCGCGGCGCAGGCCGCGATCAGCGCCGGCTCGATCAGCGGCTCGTCGCCCTGCACATTGACGACCGCATCGTCGCCGTCGAGCCCGAGCCGCTCGCACGCCTCGGCGAGGCGGTCGCTGCCGGTCGCATGGTCGGTGCGCGTCAGGATCGCATCGACAGCGTGGCGTTCGCAGGCCTGCACGATCTGTGCGTCGTCGGCGGCGACGACGACGCGTGCCGCCCCGGACAGCGCGGCACGGCGGGCGACGCGCACGACCATCGGCAAGCCGCCGATATCGGCGAGCGGCTTGCCGGGCAGCCGGCTCGACGCGAGCCGCGCCGGCACGAGCACGCTGAAGTCCACCTCAGGTGCGGCCGGCTGGCGCGCTGTCGCTGGCGGACGAAGAGAGCACGCGCGCCTCGCTTTCGAGCATCACGGCCATGCCGTCGCGGATCGGAAACGCGAGGCGGTCGGGCGCACAGACGAGCTCGCCCGCCTCGCGCCGGTAGTCCAGCGGGCCCTTGCAGATCGGGCACACCAGGAGTTCGAGCAGTCGGTGATCCATCATCGATCCTTGTCGGCGCGCCGCGGCAGCAGGGCAAGCAGGGCGGCCTCGGTCGCCGGCGCGAGCCGGAAGTCTAACGTCGCGACCCAGACCCGGGTGCCGCCCGGCGCCGTGTCGCGCGCCAGCTTCACGGCGTCCTTTTCGGTCACGATCACGTCCGCTGTCTGCGCCGGCCAGGGCAGCGGCTCGAAGCCGAAGTGATCGGGGAGGGCGAGTTCGTCGATCGCGAGTCCCTGTTCGCGCAGCATCGCGAAGAATCGCTGCGGGCGTGCGATGCCCGCCGCGGCAAGCACGCGCTGCCCGCGCAGCGCGGCGAGATTGGCCTCGGTCGCCGCCTCGCCCGCGTGCCATGCGGCAAGCAGTGCAGTGCCGCGCAGCGAGCGTATTGCCGCTTCGCCCGGCCATGCGGTCGTTGTGCGCGCCGCGTTGTAGAGCACGACGCTGCGCGCAGGCACCTGGCGGGCGAGCGGCTCGCGCAGCGGTCCGGCGGGCAGCAGCCAGCCGTTGCCCGCGCCGCGCTCGTCGAAGACGATCAGCTGCGCGTCGCGTGCCAGCCGGCGGTGCTGCAGCCCGTCGTCGCTGACGACGATATCGACTTGCGGATGCGCCGCCAGCAGCGCACGCGCCGCAGCCGGCCGGTCGCGGCCGACGACGACCGGCGCGCGCGCGCGCAGCCGAAGCAGCAGGGGCTCGTCGCCGCACGAGCGAGCCGGCGTATCGGGCTGTACTTCCAGTATCGCGCTGCCGTCGCGGCCGTAGCCGCGCGAGACGATACCCGGCGTCCAGCCCGCACGGCGCAGCAACTCGACGACCGCAAGCACCGTCGGCGTCTTGCCCGCGCCGCCCGCGACCAGGTTGCCGACGACGATCACCGGCACCGGCAGATGCTGCACCGCCGGCCAGCCGGCGACGCGCGCCGCCGCCTGGCGCAGTGCGAGCACGAAACGGTAGACGAGCGAGAGCGGATAGAGCAGCCAGGCCAGCGCGCCGCGCCTGCCCCACGCCGCCTCGATGCGCCGGGCCAGCACGGCGAGCATGCGCCGCTGCCTCAGTGGGCGCCGCCGCCGCTGCCCGTCGCCTGGGTCGCGAACGTGAGGCGGGCGAGCCCGACGCGCCGCGCCGCATCCATCACGTTGATCACGCTCTGGTGCGCTGCGTTGGCGTCGGCCGAGATGATGACCATCGCATCCTTCGCGCCTTCGCTCGCGGCGCCGAGCCGGGCCGCGATCGCATCGACGTTGCGGCCATCGACCGGCTGGCGGTTGATCGCATAGCGGCCGTCGGCGGCGATCGAGACGATGATCTCGTGCGGGTTGTCGCGCGGCTTTTCGGCGTCCGCCGTCGGCAGCGTGACCTGCAGCTCGGTGAATTTCGAGTAGGTCGTCGACAGCATCAGGAAGATCAGCACGACGAGCAGCACGTCGATGAACGGGATCAGGTTGATCTCGGGTTCCTCCGGCTCGCGCCGGCGAAAGTTCATCGCCATCGGCGTCGCGCTGCGTCAGGCCACGGCCGGCCGCGGCACCGAGAAGCGCATCAGGTGCGGCACCATGCGCTCGGCGGCCTGCTCCATGTCGAGCGCATAGCTGTCGACACGGCGGCGGAAGTAGCGGTAGAACATCAGCGCCGGAATCGCGATCATCAGGCCGAACGCGGTGTTGTAGAGCGCGACCGAGATGCCGTGCGCGAGCAGCGCCGGGTTGTTGCCGCCGGTCGGCGCCTGCGAGCCGAAGATCTCGATCATGCCGATCACGGTGCCGAGCAGGCCCAGCAGCGGCGCGGCCGACGCGATGGTGCCGATCGAATTGAGATAGCGCTCGAGGTTGTGGATCGCCGCCCGGCCCGACGACTCGAAGGTGTCGCGCAAGGCGACCTCGCTGATGCGCGGCTCGGCGATCACGGCGCGCAGGCCGCTGGCGAGCACGCTGCCGAGCACCGAATTGACGGCGAGCTTGTTGACGACGTCGGCCGCCGGCAGGCTGGTGCGCGTGACGGAGAGGACTTCGTCGACCAGGCGCGGCGGCGCGACGCGCTGCGTGCGAAGGCTGGAGACGCGCTCGATGATGAGCGCCAGCGCGATGACGGAACACAGGAGCAGCGGCCAGATCGGCCAGCCGGCGGCTTGTATGATCGACAGCAAGAGATGCCTCGCAGCGCCCGACGCGCTTTCCTCGAAAGGCGCGATTATGGCCCGAAGGCGGGGCCCGTCATCCGTCGAATTGGGGCCGGCGACACCTTCACATCGCGAGGCACGGCGGCGGCCTGCGATCTGTTCACCTCTGCGGTGGATAACATTGTGGGTAACCGGGCCTCGGTACGCTGCAAGCGCTGAAAGCATCGGCCCCGCGACAGATTGCTCAAAACTGAGGCACGAAATTGGCATTGCAGATCAATCACTTGCGGGAGCTTGACAGGACACCGCGCCGGGAAATCGGCCGCCGAGCCTTGCATTTCGCGGCTGTGGAATTCACGCCCCGCGCCAATCCTCGCGCTGCCGATGGCCGGGCCGTTTGATCCGGGTGCGATTGCGGCGGCGCAGCGTCAGGTCTGGGATGTCGCCGCGCTCGTCCATGCGGTCGGCGATGCGCTGGAGGCACGCTTCGCGGCGTGCGCCGTGAAGGGCGAGATCTCGGGCTTCACGCGCGCCGCGAGCGGCCACTGCTATTTCAGCCTGAAGGATGCCGAGGGACGCCCCGCGCTCGTTCGCTGCGCGATGTTCCGGCGCGCCGCGGGCCTGCTCGACTTCGCCCCGGCCGATGGGCAGGCGGTCGTCGTTCGCGGCCGGGTTGCCGTCTACGAACCGCGCGGCGAGTTGCAGTTCGTCGTCGAAGCGATGCAGCGCGGCGGTGCCGGCGCGCTCTACGAGCAGTATCTGCTTCTGAAGGCCAGGCTCGAGGCCGAAGGCCTGTTCGCGGCGGCGCGCAAACGGCCGCTGCCGGCCTATCCGCGCCGCATCGGCGTCGTCACCTCGCTCGGTGCGGCCGCGCTGCACGATGTCGCCAGCGCATTGGCGCGTCGCGCGCCGCACGTCGAACTGGTCGTCTACCCGAGCCTGGTGCAGGGTGCCGATGCGCCGCCGGCGCTGGCCGCGGCGATCGAGCAGGCGAACCGGCGCACCGAGGTCGAACTGCTGATCGTCTGCCGCGGCGGCGGATCGCTCGAGGATCTGTGGGCCTTCAACGACGAGCGCGTCGTGCGCGCGATCGTCGCGAGCCGCTTGCCGGTCGTGTGCGGCGTCGGCCACGAGACGGATATCACGCTCGCCGATTTCGCCGCCGACCTGCGGGCGCCGACGCCGACCGCGGCGGCCGAGATCGCTGCGCCGTCGCGCAGCGACTGCCTGGGCGCGCTGCAGTCGGCCTTCGCCACGCTGCGCCAGCGCGTGCAGCGCGCGCTCGACGACCGCCGTCAGCGCCTGGACCGCGCCGCGCTGCGCATCGCGCGGCCGGCCGATGCGCTGCAGCGCGAGCGCCAGCGGCTGGCGACGCTGCAGCACCGGCTCGCGCTCGCCGCACGGCAGAGCGCCGCGGCGCGCGCCCAGCACGAACGCCAGTTCGCGATGCGGCTGCGGCGCGCGGTCGCCGTGCTGCGCTCGCTGCATCGGCAGCGCCTCGCGGCGCATGCCGCGCGGCTGGACGCGCTCGACCCGCGGCGCGTGCTGGCGCGTGGCTACGCCTGGCTGAGCGATGCGAATGGCGTCGCATTGACGTCGACGGCGCAACTCGAGCCGGGGCAACGAATCGGCGCCACGCTCGCCGACGGCCGGATCAGCGCCGATGTGGTCGATGTGACGCCCGACGGCGCCTGATGCAGGCAGACGGGCAAGGGTCAAGGCGGATGCCTACAATCGATCGGATCACCCCAACCGACAAGAAAGGAACGCAATGGAACATACCCTGCCTGCGCTGCCTTATGCGCACGACGCGCTTGCTCCGCACCTGAGCAAGGAGACGCTCGAATACCACCACGACAAGCATCACAACGCGTATGTCGTGAACCTGAACAACCTGCAAAAGGGCACCGAGTTCGAATCGATGAGCCTCGAGGATATCGTTCGCAAGTCCAGCGGCGGCATCTACAACAACGCGGCCCAGGTCTGGAACCACACCTTCTTCTGGAACTGCATGGCGCCCAAGGGCGGCGGCGAGCCGGGCGGTGCGCTCGGCAAGGCGATCGTCGCGAAGTGGGGCAGCTTCGCCGCGTTCAAGGAGGCGTTCACGAAGAGCGCGGTCGGCAATTTCGGATCGGGCTGGACCTGGCTCGTGAAGAAGGCCGACGGCAGCGTCGACATCGTCAACATGGGCGCGGCCGGCACGCCGCTGACGACCGGCGACAAGCCCCTGCTGACGATCGACGTCTGGGAGCACGCCTACTACATCGACTATCGCAATCTGCGGCCGAAGTGGGTCGAGACCTTCCTCGCCTCGCTCGTCAACTGGAAATTCGTCGAGGCCAATTTCGGCTGATGCGCCGGGCGCGGGCCGATTGACGCCGGGCCGGTCGACGACCGGCCCGCTTCAATTCGCGTTCGACGACTCGCGCGATCCGGATTCCGCGACGCGCACGCTCGCCGCGCCGCCGTGCTTGCCGGCATCGGCGACCTTCTTCGCCGGCTTCTTCGCCGATTGGGAGGCGACGCGAACCGGCTTGGACTTGGGCGCCGCGGCGGGCTTGGCATGCACCTCTCCCTTGCGCGAGTCGCCCGCCGCGACGCGGACGCGCTTGGCAGGGACATAGACAACGACTGTCTGCCCGCGCTTGAAATGCGCAGTTTCGGCGACATCGTTCCATTCGGCGATCTGTGCCTTGCTGACCCGATAGCGGCTGGCGATGGTCGCCACGCTGTCCTTGCTGCCGGCCTTGAGCGTCGTCTTGTGCAGCGGCGGCAGATCGGGCGCGAGCGCGAGCATCGCGCCGTCGGCCACGTGCTCGGGTACATCGGCGTGCAGTTTCGCGTCGCGCGGCACGATCAGCGTCGAGCCCGCCTTGACGAGCATCTTCGGCGGAATGCGGTTTGCGTCGCGCAGGGTCGTCTCGCTCATCCCGACCTGCTCGGCAACCGCCGCGGGCTTGAGCGTCCTGGGCGCGACCCACGCCGTCCAGCTCGCCGTGCTGCCGTTGTAGGCGGCGAGCCGGTGCAGGAACTGGTTCGCATTGTCGTAGGGCAGCAGGATCTGCGGCGTGCCGGCGGCCAGGATCACCGGCTGGTTCATCTGCGGGTTCAGCGTCTTGAACTCCTCCATCGACACCCCCGAGAGCCGCACCGCGAGCGCGACATCGATATCGCGCTCGATCGGCACGCTCAGGAAGTACGGATGGTTCGGCAGCGGCGGCAGCGTCAGGCCGAAGCCCGCCGGATCGGCGACGATATTCTTCACCGCCTGCAGCTTGGGCACGTAGTAGCGCGTCTCCTCGGGCATCTTCAGGCTCAGGTAGTCGGTCGGCTTGCCGGCGCGCTGGTTGCGGTCGATTGCCCGCTGCACGCTGCCTTCGCCCCAGTTGTAGGCGGCGAGCGCAAGCTGCCAGTCGCCGAACTGAGCGTGCAGCCTGGTGAGGTAGTCGAGCGCGGCGCGGGTCGAGGCGATGACGTTGCGCCGGTCGTCGCGAAAGACATTCTGCTTGAGGTCGAAATCCTTGCCGGTCGCGGCCATGAACTGCCACATGCCCGACGCCTTGGCGGTCGAGATCGCCTGCGGGTTGAACGCGCTCTCGATGAAGGGCAGCAGCGCGATCTCGGTCGGCATGCCGCGGCGCTCGATTTCCTCGACGATGTAGAACATGTAGCGGCTCGAGCGCTCGGTCATGCGCGCGACGTAGTCGGGGCGGCTCGTATACCACTGCTCGCCCTTGCGCACGAGGTCGGTGTCGAGATCTGGGATCGCGAAGCCGCGCCGCACGCGGATCCAGAGGTCGGTGCGCGCCGCTTCGTCGTCTGGGTCGAGTCCGGTGCCAGCGGTACGCGAAGCACGCTTGGCGGCGGCCATCTGTGCTGCCTGCGACGACGGCGCCGTCTGCACGGCCGGTGCCGGTGCGGCGATCGCGGCTTGCGGAATCGGCGCTGCCGCCGTATCGGTGTGACTCGGGGTTGCCGCGCAGCCCGCGAGAAGCAGGGCACCGATCAGGGCGAGCAGGCGCAGCGTCATCGGTTCTTGTCCTTCGATTCGAGAGTCGTCGCCAGCATGGCGCGGCGCGGGCCAACGCCGCGGCGGGCGAAGCAGCCGGGAGCGCGGCTGCGCGAGTGCATCACTAGAATGCCGGTCAGCGCCGATGCCGATGCCTTCATCGCTGCTCGTGCCGGCGCTGTCCGTGCGGGACCGCCCGCGATCGCCTCAGCGCGTGCGTCGGGCGCCCGGATGTTCCTATTGCTGAAGGTGGCGGTGCAGTTGAATTCATGACGCAAGACCGCGCGATTATAGGTTTGGCTCGCTGGTTGAAAACCCCTGCGGGCCGCTATTTGCTTGGCTGGGAGCAACGCGAGCTCGATCAGGCGGTGGCCGACGTCTTCGGCTTTCACGCCTTGCAGGTCGGGCTTCCCGAGCTCGATGCCTTGCGCGCGAACCGCATGCCGCACCGCTGGATCGCGCTGGACGCCACCAGCGCACCACCGGACGACGGCGCGTCATTGTCCGCCGCGGCGCTCCTGCGCTGCGATTTCGAGGCGCTGCCGATCGACAGCCAGAGCCTCGATCTGGTCGTGATGCCGCATACGCTCGAACTCGCGCACGACGCGCATCGCGCGCTGCGCGAGGCCGAGCGGGTGCTGCGTCCGGAGGGCCGGCTCGTCATCCTTGGCTTCAATCCGTTCAGCCTGTGGGGCCTGCGCCAGAAGCTCGGGCACCTGCGCCAGCGCCTCGGGCTCGTCGCCGCCAGGCCGCTCTATCTGCCGAGCGACGGCGAGTTCCTGCGCTACGGCCGCCTGCGCGACTGGCTGCGCCTGCTGAGCTTCGAGGTCGAGGGCGGGCGCTTCGGCTGCTACCGGCCGCCGTTCATGTCGGAGAAGGGCCTCGCCCGTTTCGGCTGGATGGATCGCATCGGAGACCGCTGGTGGCCGGTCTTCGGCGCGGTCTACTTTCTGGTCGCCGTCAAGCGCGTGCGCGGCATGCGCCTGGTCGGGCTCGTCCGGCAGCAAAACGCGAAGCCGATCGCGGCGCCGACGGCGGTCGCGAACAACCGCGAAGCCGCATGACGACGTCCTCCGATACCGGGCGCGCGGCGATCCGCCGCCCGCAGGTGACGATCTACACCGACGGCGCGTGCAAGGGCAATCCGGGACCGGGCGGCTGGGGCGCGTGGCTTGCCGCCGACGGCCACGAGAAGGAGCTCTTCGGCGGCGAGCGGCTGACGACCAACAACCGCATGGAACTCACCGCCGTGATCGAGGCGCTGGCGACGCTCAAGCGCAATTGCACGGTGACGATCCACACCGACAGCGAGTACGTCCGCAAAGGCATCACCGAGTGGATTCACGGCTGGAAGCAGCGCGGCTGGAAGACCGCCGACAGGAAGCCGGTGAAGAATGCCGAGCTCTGGGCGCGGCTCGACGCGCTGCGCGAACTGCACGACGTGCACTGGCGCTGGGTCAAGGGCCACTCGGGCGATCCGGGCAACGAGCGCGCCGATGCGCTCGCGAATCGCGGCGCGGCGGCTTACCTCTAGCGCGCAGCGAGCGCGCAGCGCGCCTGGTCCGGGCGCGGGTTTCTCAGTGTTTGCCGGCGCGGTCGACTATGGTCCACTGCGAAGCGGTTTCAAGCAATCGAAGGAGTACCGATGAAGCGCTTTCTGATTCCGGCGTTCGTCGCGCTGGCGATGGCCGGCAGCGCGCAGGCGCAGCAGTTCTTCCGTATCGGCACCGGCGGCACGGCCGGCACCTACTATCCGGTCGGCGGCATGATCGCGAATGCGGTCACGCAGCCCGGCAAGATCATCGTCACCGCGCAGTCGAGCAACGGCTCGGTCGCCAATGTCACGGCCATCGCCGGCGGTGCGATGGAGTCGGGCTTCTCGCAGGCCGACGTGGCCAGCTGGGCCTATACCGGCACCGGCATCTACGAAGGCAAGCCGAAGGTCGCCGACCTGCGCCTGATTGCGACGCTGTATCCGGAAAGCGTGCACCTCGTTGCGCGCAAGGGCTCCGGAATCAAGTCCGTGGCCGACCTCAAGGGCAAGCGCGTCGCACTCGACGAACCCGGGTCGGGCACGCTCGTCGATGCCAAGATGATCCTCGCCGCCTACGGGTTGAGCGAAGCCGATATCAAGCCCGAGTACGTGAAGCCGAACCAGGCCGGCGAGAAGATGAAGGACGGTGCGCTCGACGCATTCTTCTTCGTCGGCGGTGCGCCGGCCGGCGCGATCGCCGAGCTTGCATCGGGCGGCGCCGGCATCGAATTGATCCCGATCGACGGGCCGCAGGCCGAGAAGCTGCGCCAGGCCAGCCCGTTCTTCGCGGTCGACGTGATCCCCGCGGGTACCTACAAGGATGTGGGGCAGGTCCAGACCCTGGCGCTCGGCGCACAATGGGTGACGAGCGCGAAGGCCGACACGCAGACGGTCTACGAGATCACGAAGGCGCTGTTCGCCGACTCGACGCAGAAGACGCTCGCCGCCGGACACGCCAAGGGCAAGCTGATCACGAAGGAGAACGCGGTCAAGGGCGCCGGCATTCCCTTCCATCCGGGCGCCGAGAAGTACTACCGCGAAGTCGGGCTGATCAAATAGCGCCGGCCCGCAGCATCTCGTTTCACAACGGGCGGTCGCGATACCGCCCGTTTTTTGTTCCAGCACCATGACTTCATCTGCCGAGATCGACCCGCGCTCACTGCAGGCGCTGGAGGAGAAGTTCGATCCGGAGATGCGCTTTCGGCCGACGCTGCCGCCGGCGACGACGATCGTCAAGTGGCTGTTGATCGCGCTGTCGTGCTTCCACTACTACACCGCCGGCTTCGGCCTGCTGCGCGAGACGACGCACCGCGCGATCCACATGGCGTTCGTGCTCGGTCTGATCTTCCTTGTCTTCGCCGGCCGCAAGGCGGACGCTGCACCGCGGGCGTCGGTCTGGCGGCCGGGCGGCGTGCCGCTCGTCGACTGGCTGCTCGGGCTCGCGGTCGCCGTCTCGGTGCTCTATATCCCCTACATCTTCGACGATCTCGCATTCCGGGTCGGCAACCCGCTGCCGATCGACGTCGCGATGGGCACCGTGCTGATCGTCGCGCTGCTCGAGGCGACGCGGCGCAGCATGGGTGCGCCGCTGCCGATCATCGCGCTCGTCTTCATGGCCTACGCGCTGTGGGGGCCGATCTTCCCGGGGCTGCTCAAGCACGCCGGTGCGAGCTGGCCGCAGCTCGTCAACCACCTGTATCTCACGAGCCAGGGCATCTACGGCGTTGCGATCGGCGTCGTCGCGACCTACGTCTTTCATTTCGTGCTGTTCGGCGTGCTGGCCACACGCATCGGGCTCGGACAACTCTTCCTCGATATCGCATCCACCGTCGCCGGGCGCTTCGCGGGCGGCCCGGCGAAGGTCAGCGTCTTCGGCTCGGCGATGTTCGGCATGTTGAGCGGCTCGTCGGTGGCGAATGCGGTGACGGTCGGCTCGCTGACGATCCCGGCGATGATCCGCGTCGGCTATCCGCGCCACTTCGCGGCCGGGGTCGAGGCGGCGGCGTCGACCGGCGGGCAGATCACGCCGCCGATCATGGGCGCGGCGGCGTTCCTGATGGTCGAGTTCCTCGCCGTGCCGTACCAGACGATCATCCTCGCCGCGATCGTGCCGGCATTCATGCACTTCTACGGCGTCTTCATGCAGGTGCATTTCGAGGCCAAGCGGCGCGGCCTGCGCGGCCTGACCGAAGCGGAGATGCCCAGGCTGCGCGAGTCGCTCGCGGCACGCTGGCCGACGCTGATTCCGCTCGTCTTCCTGATCGGCATCCTGGTCAGCGGCAGGACGCCCTACCTCGCCGCGTTCAGCGGCATCAGCTCGTGCGCGATCGTCGGGCTGACGACCTCGGTGCGCGGCAACCGGCCGGCCAACTGGACGCTGCTCGTGCTGCTGCATGCGGTGCTCGTCGTCCTCGCCTTCGGCGGCATCGAAAGTCTGGCGGCGAGAGTCGGCCTGTTCGGCGCCGTGATCGTCGGCACGCCGTTCGTGCTGCGCGCGCTCGGCATCCGCGGCCGCATCGGCGCCGACGCGCTGGTCGAAGCCTTCGAGACCGGCGCGAAATATGCGCTGGCGGTCGGCGCGGCGGCGGCGACGGTCGGCATCGTGATCGGCGTCGTCACGCTGACCGGCGTCGGCTTCAAGATCAGCTACATCATCACCACCGCGGCGCAGGCGATCGCGGGCGGGGTGCAGGGTGTGCTGCCACAGGCTTTCGTCAGCGAGCAGAGCCTGACGCTGTTTGCCGCGCTGTTGATGACGGGCGTGGTCTGCGTGCTGATGGGCTGCGGCATACCGACGACGGCGAACTACCTGATCATGGTCGCGGTTGCCGCGCCGACCCTCGTGCAACTCGGCGTGCAGCCGCTCGTCGCGCACTTCTTCGTCTTCTACTACGGCGTGCTGGCCGATATCACGCCGCCGGTCGCGCTGGCCGCCTATGCGGCGGCCGGAATGGCCGGCAGCGATCCGTTCAAGACCGGCAATGCCGCATTCCGGCTCGGCCTGGGCAAGGTGCTGGTGCCGTTCGTATTCGTCTTCTCGCCGTCGCTGCTGCTCGTGACGCAGGGCTTCAACTGGCCCGATTTCGCGACCGCATTCGTCGGCTGCGTGCTCGGCATCACGATCCTCGGTGCCGCCTTCAGCCGCTGGCTCCTGATCGAGATGACGGCCTGGGAGCAGGGCCTGTGCGTCGTCGCGTCGCTGCTGATGATCGTGCCCGGATTCACAAGCATGCTGTTCGGACTTGCGCTGATCGCACCGATGCTCCTGCGGCATCTGGCCGGTTGGCGCGCGGGCCGCGGGCGGGTGGCTTCGGCGAGCTGACGGGCCAGTTGCAAGGAGGCCTTTGGCAGCGCGGCCGAAATCTCTGGCCCGCCCTTCAGATCAGCCCATCGAACGGCAGCACGTCGACCGGCTCGCCGGCGGCGACGTTGCCCTGCGCGTCGCCGAGCACGACGAGGCCGTTGGCGGTGCTCATGCTGCGCAGGATGCCCGAACCCTGCGCGGCGGCGACCGAAACCTGCCAGTTGCCGTCCGCAGCGCGGCTGACGATGCCGCGCTGGAACTCGGTGCGGCCCGGCTTCTTGCGGATCGCGGTCGCGCTCGCGGCGCGCAGCATCGGCAGCGGCTCGACGCTCGCGCCGCTCATCGCGAGCAGCGCGTCGCGAACGAAAGCGTAGAAGGTCACCATCACCGCGACCGGATTGCCCGGCAGGCCGAACAGAATTGCGGCGTGGCCGCCGCGCCCGCTGCCGGGGCCGGCATCGGCGTTTGTGCCGGTGCGGCCCTCGGCGCCTGGCCGGGCGCCGATGCGTCCGATCGCCATCGGCCGCCCCGGCCGCATCGCGATGCGCCAGAACAGCACCTCGCCGAGCCGGGCCATGATCTCCTTCGTGTGGTCGGCCTCGCCGACGCTCACGCCGCCGGACGTGATCACCGCGTCGGCGCAGGCCGCCGCTTCGCGAAAGGCGGCCTCGAGCGCATCCGGGTCGTCGCGCACGACGCCGAGGTCGATCACCTCGACGCCCAGACGCTGCAGCATGCCCCACAGCGTATAGCGGTTGCTGTCGTAAACGCAGCCCGCGTCGAGCGGCTCGCCGATCGATCGCAACTCGTCGCCGGTCGAGAAGAATGCGACCCGCAGCCGCCGCAGCACGGGCACCTCGGCGCTGCCGAGCGACGCGAGCAAGCCGAGGTCGGCGGGGCGCAGCACGCGCCCGGCCTGCAACGCCGCCTCGCCTGCGGCAAGGTCTTCGCCGGCGAAGCGGCGGTTGTCGCCGCTGCGCACGACGCCCGGCGGCACGATGACCGCGTCGCCATCGATGCGGACGAACTCCTGCGGCACGACGGTATCGAGCCCGGCGGGCATCACCGCGCCGGTCGTGATGCGCAGGCACTGACCTGCTTGCACCTCGCCTAGATACGGCTGGCCGGCGAGGCCGGTGCCGGCCAGCGAAAGCCGCGTCGGCGCATCGGCCGCCAGATCGCTGCCGCGCAGCGCATAGCCGTCCATCGCCGCGTTGTCGTGCGCCGGCACGTCGAAGGCCGATACCAGGTCGCGCGCCAGCACGCGCCCGAGCGCCGAGCGCAGCGGCAGCATCTCGACCGCCGTGACGCGCGGCACGAGGCGGGCGATGAACTGGCGCGCCTGCGCGACGGGCAGCGCGCCCGGGTCGTAGCCGCTGACTTCGGCGGCGATCTGGACGAGGCTCTTCATCGGTCAGATTCTCTTGTCGAGCTCGAACACCATCAAGTCCTTGTGATGAAAGCGCGCGCCGATGCGTATCGCGCGCTCCAGCCGGCCGTAGCGCACGAAGCCCATGCCGGCATACAGATCGACGGCGACCGTGTTGTCGCTCGTGACCGAAAGCGTCAGCAGCAGCAGCCCGCGTTCGCGCGCCTGCGCGATGCACGCTTTCAGCAACGCGCGCCCGATGCCGCGCCCGCGCGCAGGGGGCTCGACCATCATGCCGACGACCTTGCCGATGTGGCCGACCTTGACGCGCACGTCGCGTTCGCAGGTCACGGCGCCGATCAGACGCTCGCCCTGCCAGGCGGTCAGCGTGAACGGCCAGCCGCCGTCGGCCGCTCCGGCGAGCCGGGCCAGATAGGTTTCCGGCGGCCGGCGCCGTTCGGTCTCGGCGTCCGAAGTGAAGGCCTGGGGGCGCTCCGCGAGCGCGGCGTCGCGCAGCGCCTTGTACGCCGCCAGGTCGGCCGCGCCCATCGGGCGCAGCAGGACGCCTTCAGTCATCCGCACGCGCCGATGGCGACTGCTGCAGTTCGTGCAGTTCGGCCAGCGTATTCGCGTTCGCAAAAGCGCGCGCATCGTCGAACGGCACTTCGACGCACGCATGCTGCGCCGTCCAGTGGTCGATCTTGCGGCCACCCGCCTGCGAGAAGCGCACCAGGCTCTCGAGCAGCGCCGAATTCATCAGGCAGAACACCGGCTGGGCGCGCATCTCGCCTGCCTCGGGGGCGCAGGCGACGGCGATCTCGGCCTTCGCTTGGGCGAGCGCTGCCGCCATCCGCGCGACGAGGTCGGCCGGAAAGAGCGGCGAGTCGCACGGCACCGTGACGAGGTAGGGCGTTTCGCACTGCTCGAGGCCGGCGACGAAGCCGGCGAGCGGCCCGGCGAAGTCGCCGCTGGCGTCGGTGAATACGGGCGCGCCGAACGATTCGTAGGCGGCGAGGTTGCGATTCGCATTCAGCAGCACGCGCCCGACCTGCGGCGCGAGGCGAAGCATCGCGTGCATCGCCAGCGGCATGCCCTGGTAGCTCTGCAGGCCCTTGTCGACGCCGCCCATGCGGCTGCCGCGGCCGCCGGCGAGCACGAGGCCGGTGATGTCAGTGCGCGCGATCACGGGCCACGGCGCGGCGAATCGACCGGGAACGAGTCGGCCATGCGGCGCGGCCCCTTCATCACCGCCGTCACCCAGCAGCCGACGGCCACCGCGAGCAGCATCGACAGCGCGGCGAAGATCGTGCCGGCGACCAGATAGTCGATCAGCAGGACGCGGCGCGCGGCGTCGAACGCCGCCTGCGACTCGATGCCGTGCTTGACCCAGGCGCCCGCCGCCCACGGCAGCGCAACGCTCGCCGCCGCGGCCCAGGCGAGCCGGTTGCGAACGGCGCGCGGGAAGAGCTTCATCCGCCGATGTAGTGCATCTCGACGCGCTTCGGTGCCGCGGCGTCGGCGCCGTGCTCGCGCGGCAGTGCGCTGCGCAGCTCCGAGTAGCGGTCGTCGCGCTGCTGCCAGATCGGCGCGATCGCGGCCGAGATCTGCGCGTCGCTGCAGCCGCCGCGCAGCAGCGCCCGCAGGTCGTGGCCGTGCGTCGCGAACAGGCACAGGAAGAGCTTGCCCTCGGTCGAGAGGCGCGCGCGGTTGCAGTCGCGGCAAAACGCCTGCGTGACGCTCGAGATGACGCCGATCTCGCCCGCGCCGTCCACGTAGCGCCAGCGCTGCGCCGTCTCGCCGACCGCCTGCGCCTGCAGCGGCTCGAGCGCGAACTCGGCTTGCAGCCGCGCGATCACGTCCTTCGAGGGCAGCACCTCGTCCATCCGCCAGCCGTTGCTCGCGCCGACGTCCATGTATTCGATGAAGCGCAATACCGCGCCGCTGCCGCGGAAGTGGCGTGCCATGCGAACGATCTCGTGGTCGTTCGTGCCGCGCTTGACGACCATATTGACCTTCACCGGGCCGAGGCCGACTTCCATCGCCCGATCGATGCTGCGCAGCACGTCGGCGACCGGGAAGTCGACGTCGTTCATGCGCCGGAAGATCGCATCGTCGAGCGCGTCCAGGCTGACGGTGACGCGCGCGAGGCCGGCATCCTTCAACGCCTGCGCCTTGCGCGCGAGCAGCGAGCCGTTCGTCGTCAGTGTCAGGTCCAGCGCGCGGCCGTCCGGCGTGCGCAGCGCGCTCAGCTGCGCGACCAGCTCCTCGACGTTCTTGCGCAGCAGGGGCTCGCCGCCGGTGAGGCGGATCTTGCCGACGCCGTGCGCGACGAAGAGGCGGGTGACGCGCGTGATCTCCTCGAAGCTCAGGAGCGAGCTGTGCGGCAGGAAGGCGTAGTCCTTGCCGAACAACTCCTTGGGCATGCAGTAGCTGCAGCGGAAGTTGCAGCGGTCGGTGACCGAGATGCGCAGATCGCGCAGCGGCCGCCCGATGCGGTCCGAGACGATTCCGGTCGGCGGCTGCGCGTGCTCGGGCACGCGCGGCACCGCGGCGGCGTAGCGCTGATCGGCAAGCGGAATCACTCTTTCGGGCATGTGCCGATTGTCCCTTGTTTCCCGCAACCGGCGGCCGATGGCCGTCAAACCAGCGCGCTGCGGGGGGCATTCGCCGGCGTTCGTCGCGCGGCATCAAATGGTGCAGACTGTGCAATATCGAATCACCGGAACCGGATCGGAGGAATGCATGTTCAAGGCCCTGCTGCTCGACAAGGACGACGCCGGCTTTCGCGCCGAACTGAAATCGCTGGACGATGCCGCGCTGCAGGCGGCAACGCCGGATGCGGACGTGCTGGTCGCCATCGAAGCCTCGACCCTCAACTACAAGGACGGCCTTGCGATCACGAATCGCGGGCCGGTCGTGCGGCGCTGGCCGATGGTGCCCGGCATCGACGGCGCGGGCACGGTTCTCGAGAGCAGGGATGCAAGGTGGAAGGCGGGCGACAAGGTTGTCTTGAACGGCTTTGGCGTCGGTGAGACGCATTGGGGCTGCCTGGCCGGCCGCGCGCACCTGAAGGGCGATTGGCTGGTCGCGCTGCCCGCGCGCTTCACGCCGTTCGATGCGATGGCGATCGGCACCGCCGGATATACCGCGATGCTGTGCGTGATGGCACTGCAGCGGCACGGCGTGCGGCCGGGCAGCGGCGACGTGCTCGTGACCGGTGCGACCGGCGGCGTCGGCAGCGTCGCCGTCAGCCTGCTCGCGCGGGCCGGCTTTCGCGTCGTCGCGTCCACCGGCAAGGCCGGCGAGGAAGCGTATCTGCGCGAGCTCGGCGCGTCCGAGGTGATCGATCGCGCGGCGCTCGCCGCGCCCGGCAAGCCGTTCCAGAAGGAACGCTGGGCGGCGGCCGTCGATACGCTGGGCAGCCACACGCTCGCCAATGTCTGCGCCCAGATGCGCTACGGTGGCGCCGTCGCCTCGTGCGGGCTGGCGCAGGGGTCGGATCTAGCGCTGACGGTGATGCCCTTCATCCTGCGCGGCGTCGCGCTGCTCGGCGTCGACAGCGTGATGGCGCCGCTCGCGCTGCGCGAAGAGGCCTGGTCGCGGCTGGCGAGCGAACTGGCGCCCGAGGCGCTGGCGTCGATCCCGCATCAGATCGGGCTCGACGAAGCGATCGCCAAGGCCGGCGATTTGATCGACGGCAAGGTTCGCGGCCGCATCGTCGTGCGCATCGGCTGACGCAGCCTTCGCGTCAGCGCTGCGCAAGCAGGGTGGCGAAGACTGGCGCCCGATCGCATCGCCGTACGGGCGTATCGTCATTCACTGCAGATTCTCGAACCCCGGAGACAGACCATGGACTACGCAAGCTTCTATCGCCGCTCGATCGACGACCGCGACGCCTTCTGGACCGAGCAGGCCAAGCTCATCGACTGGCATCGCCCCTTCGATCAGGTCTGCGACTACAGCAACCCGCCGTTCGCGCGCTGGTTCGTCGGCGGCCAGACGAATCTGTGCCACAACGCGATCGACCGCCACCTCGCGACGCGCGCGGATCAGAACGCGCTGATCTTCGTCTCGACCGAGACCGGCGAGGAACGCGTCTACAGCTTTCGCGAACTGCACGCCGAGGTGCAGCGCATGGCGGCGATCCTCGTCTCGCAGGGCGTCAAGCAGGGCGACCGGGTGCTGATCTACATGCCGATGATCGCGCAGGCGGCGTTCGCGATGCTGGCCTGCGCGCGCATCGGCGCGATCCACTCGGTCGTCTTCGGCGGCTTCGCCAGTTCGAGCCTCGCGAGCCGGATCGACAACGCCGAACCGGTGCTCGTCGTAAGCAGCGACGCCGGCAGCCGCAGCGGCAAGGTCGTGCCGTACAAGGGGCTGCTCGACGAGGCGATCCGGCTCGCGAAGCACAAGCCGGCGAAGGTGCTGATGATCGACCGCAAGCTCGCCGCATTCGACGCCGTCGCCGGGCGCGACCTCGACTATGCGACGCTGCGCGAGCAGCACATGCATACGGTCGTGCCGTGCGTCTGGGTCGATTCGGCGCACCCCAGCTATACGCTCTACACGAGCGGCACGACCGGCACCCCGAAGGGCGTGCAGCGCGATACCGCCGGCTATGCTGTCGCGCTCGCGGCGAGCATGAAGCACATCTTCTGCTGCAACCCCGGCGAGACCTACTTCTCGACGAGCGATATCGGCTGGGTCGTCGGCCACAGCTATATCGTCTACGGGCCGCTGATCGCCGGCATGGCGACGATCTTCTACGAAGGGCTGCCGACGCGCCCCGACGCCGGCATCTGGTGGCGCCTGGTCGAGAAATACAAGGTCACCGCGATGTTCTCGGCGCCGACCGCGGTGCGGGTGCTCAAGAAGCAGGATCAGTCCTACCCCTCGAAATACGACCTGTCGTCGCTGCGCGCGCTCTTCCTCGCTGGCGAGCCGCTGGACGAGCCGACCGCGCAGTGGATCGCCGGCGCGCTCGACAAGCCCATCATCGACAACTACTGGCAGACCGAATCCGGCTGGCCGATCCTGACCGTCGCCAACGGCGTGCAGAAGATGGCGAGCAAGTTCGGCAGCCCCGGCGTCGCGATGTACGGCTACGACATCAAGCTGCTCGACGAGAATACCGGCGAGGAGATGAAGGGCGCCGGCAAGAAGGGCGTGCTCGCGATCGAGGGCCCGCTGCCGCCGGGGTGCATGCAGACCGTCTGGCGCGACGACGAGCGTTTCGTGCAGACCTACTGGAAGACGGTGCCCGGCAAGCTCGTCTACAGCACCTTCGACTGGGCGGTGCGCGACGAGGACGGCTACTACTTCATCCTCGGCCGCACCGACGACGTGATCAACGTCGCCGGCCACCGGCTGGGCACGCGCGAGATCGAGGAGGCGATTTCGAGCCATCCGAACGTCGCCGAGGTCGCCGTCGTCGGCGTCGCCGATCAACTGAAAGGCCAGGTCGCGATGGCCTTCGTCATCGCAAAGGATGCGAGCGCGCTCGGCGACGAAGCGGCCAAGCTCAAGCTCGAGGGCGATATCATGAAACGCGTCGATCAGACGCTCGGCGCCGTTGCCCGGCCGTCGCGCGTGCGCTTCGTCAGCGCGCTGCCGAAGACGCGCTCGGGCAAGCTGCTGCGCCGCGCGATCCAGGCCGTCTGCGAAAGCCGCGACCCGGGCGACCTGACGACGATCGAGGATCCGAGCGCGCTGCAGCAGATCAAGGACTTCTTCCCCTCAGCCTGAGGCATCCGGCCGGCGCGGGCGAGGTTTGCGGCATGATTCGCTCATGGACCGCGCCGCGACCCTCGACCTCCTGAGCCGGAACAAGCCGGAGATGCGGCGCCGCTTTGGCGTGCGTGCGTTGGCGCTGTTCGGATCGCGGGCGCGCGATCAGCCGCGCGGCGCGAGCGACGTCGATATCCTCGTCGAGTTCGACGGACCCGCCACCTCCGCGCGCTACTTCGGCTTGCAGTTCTTCCTCGAAGACCTGCTCGGCAAGCCGGTCGATCTGGTCACGCGGCAAGCCCTGCGGCCACAGTTGCGGCCTTTCGTCGAGCGCGACGCGATCCATGTCTGACGCAGCAACACCACGCGAGTGGCACTTCTATGTCGAGGACATGATCGCCTTCTGCGACAAGGTGCTCCTCTACACGCGAGGTCTCGAGCGCACAACCTTCGCGGCCGACCCGATGCGCTACGACGCCACGCTCAGGAACCTCGAACTGATCGGCGAAGCGGCAACCCGCCTGCCTGAGACTGTGCGGGAATCAGCGCCGGACGTGCCTTGGCGGTTGATCGTCGCAGTGCGCAACCGACTGATCCACGGCTATCTCGGCATCGACGACGACACGGTGTGGAGCATCGTCACGGATGACGTCGTCCCGTTGCGGGCGGCACTTGCACGCCTGCTCGCCGCACAGCCGAATCGATGAGCGACACGCCGTTGTTCCGTGCATTCCTCGCCGCTGTTCGTGGCACGTACAGCGCCGACGCAGGGGTCAATCGAGCGGCCAGGTCGCGACGGCCTTCGTCATCGAGCGCTTCCAACGCGTGCGTCGCGTGAGTTCGCATCGCTGATTCCCCCGAATGGGGGAGCACGCATCCAGAAAGACGCGGCTGGCCCGACAGGGGGTGTCCTGCGGGCCGCATTTCGGACTTCGGAGGGATGGGCAGCGCGCCGCGGCCCATGAACACTGCATCCCGGATTCATCGAAGGGGTGCAGATCATGGCGAGAATGGCGTTTTCCGCGGCGCAGACAGATTTCAGGATCGAGCTGGCGACGGCCGGACTGGCGCTGGTTCCGACCGAGATCGAAGCGCAACCGGGCTGGTCGATCGACGACGAGTCCATGGGCCCCGGCTGGCACGATTCGTCGTGGATGCTGAAGAAGGGTCTGGACGTGATCGAAGACCCGCCGCCGGCCGCGATTCCCACCGAATGGGCGCTGCGCTGGTGGATCGCATCGAACGCGGCGCCTGCGCCGCGCTGAGGCACTACAGCACGTCCGACGCGAAATCCGCGAGCCGCGAGCGCTCGCCGCGCGCGAGCGTCACGTGCCCGCCGTGCGGCCAGCCCTTGAAGCGGTCGACGGCGTAGGTCAGGCCCGAGCTGCCTTCGGTGAGATACGGCGTATCGATCTGCGCCAGGTTGCCGAGACAGACGATCTTCGTGCCCGGCCCGGCGCGCGTGATCAGCGTCTTCATCTGCTTCGGGGTCAGGTTCTGCGCTTCGTCGATGATGACGAACTTGTTCAAGAAGGTGCGCCCGCGCATGAAGGCCATGCTCTTGATCTTGATCTTGCTGCGCACGAGGTCGTTGGTCGCCGCACGCCCCCATTCGCCGGCGCCGCCGTCGCCGCGCGAGAGCACCTCGAGGTTGTCGTCGAGCGCGCCCATCCACGGGTTCATCTTCTCTTCCTCGTTGCCGGGCAGGTAGCCGATGTCCTCGCCGACGGGCACCGTGACGCGGGTGACGATGATCTCGCTGTAGCGCCGGTCGTCCATCACCTGCGAGAGGCCGGCGGCAAGCGTCATCAGCGTCTTGCCGGTGCCGGCGGTGCCGGTCAGCGTGACGAAGTCGCAGTCCGGATCGAGCAGCAGGTTGAGCGCGAAGTTCTGCTCGCGGTTGCGCGCCGTCACGCCCCAGACCGAGTTCTTCGCGTGCGTGTACTCCTTGAGCGTGCGCAGCACGGCGGTCTTGCCGGTGATCTCGACGACCTTGGCGTAGAGCGGCGCGGCGCCGGCCGCCTCGAGGTAGGCGAACTGGTTGACGAAGAGCGCCGGCACGAGCGGGCCGGCGATGCGGTAGTAGGTCAGCCCGCCCTGGTTCCAGCTTTCCATCGTCTTGCCGTGCTGGTCCCAGAAATCCGCCGGCAGCGCCAGCACGCCGGTGTAGAGCAGGTCGCCGTCCTCGAGCGTCTTGTCGTTGTAGTAGTCCTCGGCCGCGAGGCCGAGCGCGCGCGCCTTGATGCGCATGTTGATGTCCTTGGACACCAGCACGACTTCGCGCCCCTTCATCTGCTCGCCCAGGGCCTTGACGACGCCGAGGATCTGGTTGTCCGCCTTGCCCTGCGGCAGCCCGGCCGGCAGCGAAGCGTCGACGAACGAGGTCTGGAAGAAGAGCTTGCCGCCGGCTTCGCGATGGCCGGTGCGCGCGAGCGGCAGGCCCGCGCTCATATCGTTGCCGCCGTTGCCGCGCGTCGCCGCCGCAGCGAGCGCGTCGAGGTCGCGGCTCACCTGGCGCGCGTTGCGCGCGACCTCGCTCATCCCCTTCTTGTGATCGTCGAGTTCCTCGAGCGTGATCATCGGCAGGTAGATATCGTGCTCCTCGAAGCGGAAGATCGACATCGGGTCGTGCATCAGCACGTTGGTGTCGAGCACGAACAGGCGCGCCGGGCCGGTGCCGCGCGGCGTGCGCGCGCGGCGCGGCGCAGCGGCGACCTCGCGCGCGGGCGCCGGTGCGGCGTGCGTCAGCGCGGTCACGACCGAGGGGGCGGCACGGGTGTCCAGCAGGTCCAGCAGCGCGGGCTCGCCGGTCGGGGCCGACGCCTTGTGCGATCGCACCGGCCTTGGCGCCGCCTGGGATTCGAAGTCTTCCGCGCCGAGCAGGGCGGCGGGTTTTGCGGGTGGCTTGGGCAGGGGCATGGTTCGGGAAGCGGGTTCAGGGATGAGATGGTTGCAGGTCGTGTCCGCACGCGGCATCGATCCGCGGCAGGGCTGCAATGCGTCCAAACAAAAGAAGCCGCGCAGTCACCTAGGGAAACGCTGAACAATTCGGCCCGAATCCTGCTTGAATAGGCCCCCATGAAGCAC